>Ga0209061_1000126_pt1 | contig 256295 bp, 212 predicted proteins | sample Coa_R1_10_FD_187157 | JGI IMG/M metagenome (GOLD analysis project Ga0209061, IMG submission 187157) | Surface soil microbial communities from Centralia Pennsylvania, which are recovering from an underground coalmine fire - Coalmine... | ecosystem: Environmental > Terrestrial > Soil >... | reverse complement strand
GCCGAGCGCTACGGCCTGGCCAGCCTGCGCCAGTCGATTGCCGGCCCGCACGCGGCGACGTGATACGAATCGACCTGGGCGAACTGGCCCCCGCACCGCCGGTGCGGATGACCGTCGAGCAGGGCAGCCGGCTTGCCCGGTCCGGCGTGGTGACCGCCGCGCCCTCGCCTTACCTGCCGGGGACCTGGCTGATCGGACCGGCCGGGAAGGTCGGCGCGGCGCGGATCGGCGACATCGAGGTGCGCATCGCGCCGAAGCTCCCGGTCGCGCGCCTGCTGTTCATGGCCGGCTATGCCGGGCACGCCGCGGGCTGGCGGGACGAGGATGCGCTGGCCGCAGAGGCCCCGGACCTCGTGCCGGCGATCGCCCAGGCCCTGTGGCGCCAGGTTGCCCGCGCGATTCACCGGGGGCTCCTCCCGGGCTACGTCGTCGTCGAGGAAAGCACCCCGGTACTGCGCGGCAGGCTGCTGGAGTCCGAGCAGCTGCGCCGGCATCACGGGCTGCCATTCCCGCTCCAGGTCCGGCGCGACGAGTTCACCACGGACATCCCCGAGAACCAGATCCTGCGCACGGCCTGCGAGCGCATGCTCGTCGTGCCGCGGGTCGACGCCGAGTCCCGGCGCATGCTGCGCAGGCTGCTGCGCGTGTTCGCCGGCGTGACCCCGCTGGCCCGCGGCTGCCCGGTGCCGCGCTGGCAGCCGTCCCGGCTGAACGCCCGCTATCACTCCGCGCTGCGGCTGGCCGAGATCGTGCTGCGGGCCACCTCGGCCGAGAACGCTCCCGGCGGCGTCACCGTCACCGGGTTCCTGTTCGACATGCCGCTGCTGTTCGAGGAGTTTGTCACGGCCGCGCTGCGCGAGGCCATCGAGGAAGAGCACGGCGGCCGCGTGGCTGGCCAGGACCGTGGCTACTTTCTCGACGAGGCCAGCCGGGTCAGGCTCAAGCCGGACATCGTCTGGCACCTGCGCGGCAAACCGGTCGCCGTGGCTGACGCCAAGTACAAGGCCGAGCAGCCGGCCGGGTACCCGAACGCCGACCTCTACCAGATGCTCGCCTACTGCACCGCGCTCAGGCTGCCCCGCGGCCATCTCATCTACGCCAAGGGCACAGGCGAGCCCGCCGCCCACACGGTCCGCGAGGCAGGCATCGAGATCATCGCTCACGCGCTGGACCTCGGCGCCGGGCCCGCCGCGTTGCTGGCCCAGATCCGTGATCTTGCGAGCGCGCTCGCCGGGGATGCCGCCCCGGCCGTGAGGCCGCGTGGCCGAGGCGGGGCCGTGGGGCCGGCCGAAGGAGCGGCATGACGGACCGTGTGCGTGCCCTGCTGGTCGCCCCCGATGGTGACCTGCTGGCGATCCGGCGGGTCCGCCCAGGCCAGGAACCGTACGACCGCCGGCATCCACAGCCTCGTGCACATCGTCAGCCACGACGGCGACCGCCAGTACTTCTACCTCGCCCGCGCACGGTCCTGGTCCGCCCGGGCCGCTGATCGCAGCGGCCCGGAGTTCACCGGCCCCGCCCGCGGTGAGTACCACCAGCCCGTCCCGCTCACCGCCGAGGCGGTAGCAGGGATCGACCTCAAACCAGATGCCCTCGCCCAGCTCCTTCTCAGGCACCTGCGGGATGGCACCGACCTGTTCGCTCTTCCCGACCTCCGCGCCAGCCAGCCCGCCCGGGCCTGAGCCAGCAGCTGCGCTCGGCCGTCTCCCGGGATGACGCACACGGGATGAGGTGGCATCCGGCAGCCCGCGGGCAGCCGGCGCGAGCGGATCAGCCGCCTGCGGCCAGCCTGGCGGCGAGCCGTGCGGTGGCTGCCGCGGGGTCGGCGGCCTCGGTGATCGCGCGCACGACGACGATCCGGCTCGCCCCGGCTTCGAGCACCTGCCCGAGCCGCTCCTGGTCGATGCCGCCGATGGCGAACCACGGCCGCGGCGGGGCGAGGCCCGCCACGAAGCGGATCAGCCCGAGCCCTGGCGCGGCCCGGCCGGGCTTGGTGGGCGTGGGCCAGACCGGGCCGGCGCAGAAGTAGTCGGCCGCCGGATCGGCGGCCGCTTCCTCGGCCTGGCGCGGTGAGTGGGTGGACAGGCCGATGACCGGATCGGGCCCCAGGATGCGCCGCGCGATCGCGGCGGGCAGGTCGTCCTGGCCGAGGTGGAGCACGTCCGCGCCGGCCGCGAACGCCACGTCGGCGCGGTCGTTCACCGCGAGCAGCGCCCCGTGCCGGTCGCAGGCCGCGCGGAACGCCTCAAGGAACCGCAGTTCCCGCGCTGCCTCCAGGCCCTTCTGCCGGAGCTGGACGATGTCCGCCCCGGCGCCCAGGACGGCGTCGAGGAACGAGGGCAGGTCGCCCTGGCGCTCCCGGGCGTCGGTGCACAGGTACAGCCGGGCGGCGGCGAGCCGGCGCCTCAGGGCGGCCCCGCGGGCGCTCCCGGGGCCAGCCGCGCCGCCGCCAGCGGCACCTGCCCCGCCGATCGGGTTCACCGGGCCATCTTGCCACCGGGCCGGCGGCGGGCGCCCGCCCAGCCCGCCCTCAGGCGGGCCGCGCGGACGTCAGAGGGCGAGGGCCTGCGCCCGCCGGTTGACCTCCGTGCACCTGTGCGCCGCGATGGCCTCGATCGGGCTTCCCGGCAGGGAGTCATCCGCGGTGAACAGCCATCGCATCGCCTCGGCGTCGCTGAACCCGCAATCGAACAGCAGCGTCAGCGTGCCGTGCAGGCCGCGGACGACCTGGTTGCCGGCCAGGAACGCCGCCGGGACGGCGAACGAGCCGTCCGGTCGCTCGACGCCGAGCAGCTTGTGGTCGCGGAGCATCTGCTTGACCCGGCTCACGGGCACGCCAAGCTGCTCCGCAACCTCGGAAACGGTCAGCCAGTGACCGACGGTGGCGTCGGTCGGGGGGTCGATCTGTGCCACGTCGGCCTTGTCCCCACGGGTCGCACGGGTCAAACGCGGCCTGCCGGGCAGGCGGGGCCGGGCGGGTATCCCGGGCGAGAGGAGCCGGGCTGCCCGGGGAAGGCCGAGCGGGACGCTCCGGCCGGCGGTCAGCCTCCGCCGGAGACCGCGTCGCGCAGCGGCACCGCCGGGTCGGCGACCCGGTCGGCGCGGACGGGGCTGGCCGCCTCGATCAGCCGCCGCGCCTGGGAGAGCTCACGGGGCAGGCCCACGGTCAGGACGGCGACCAGCCGGTCGCCGGCCTCCCCGGAGGCCAGCCAGCAGGCCGACCAGGCTTCGCCGCGCGGGTCGCCGCGCCAGACCAGGCGGTCGGCGCCCTTGTGGTCGCCGACGTATTGCAGCATCCGGCCGAACTGCTCCGACCAGAAGTACGGCACCGGGTCGTACCGCTGATCCCCGCCGGCCAGGTTCGCCGCGAGCACCGCCGGGGCGCGCAGCGCCACGTCCCAGTGCTCGGGGCGCATCCGGCGCCCGAACCTCGCCGACCAGAACGCCGCGCAGTCCCCGACCGCGTACACGCCCTCGACGGAGCTGGCCAGATGGTCATCGACCCGCACGCCGTCCTCGAGCGCGACGCCGGAGCCGTCCAGCCAGCCCACCTCGGGCCGCACCCCCACCGCGGTGACGATCACGTCGGCGGCCAGCCATTCACCGCAGGCCAGCACGATGCCGCCGTCCTCCACCGACGCCACCGCCTCGCCGAGCCGCAGCCGGGCCCCGGCCCGCTCGTACCAGGGGGCGGTCACGGCGCCGACCTCCGCCCCCACGGCCCCGGCGAGCGGCGCCGGGCCCGCCTCGACCACGCACACCCGGCAGCGGCGGGCCAGCGCGGCGGTGGCCAGCTCGGCGCCGATCCAGCCCGCGCCGATGACGACCAGGCGCGCGCCGGGCACGAGGGCCTCGCGCAGCGCGAGGGCGTCGTCCAGCGTCCGCAGGAACCGCTGCGGCCCCGGGCCCGGCAGCGCCACCGGCCGCGCCCCGGTGGCGATCACCAGCCGGTCGAACGGGTACTCGCCCCGGCCGGTCAGCAGGACGTGATCTCCGAGCCGCTCGGCCCGCTCGCCGAGGCGGAACTGGGCGCCGAGGGAGCCGAGCTCGGGGCGCAGCGACGTGTCATCGGCCTCGCCGCGCAGCACCTGCTTGGACAGCGGCGGCCGGTCGTAGGGCGGGCGCGCCTCGGCCCCGATGACGGTCACCTGCCCCCGGTACCCGGCCGAGCGCAGCTCCTCGACAGTGCGCAGCCCGGCAAGCCCGCCGCCGGCGATCACGATCCGCTCGGCCGCAGCACCCACCTGATCCTCCTTTGCGCCGGCTGTCCAGCTAGGCTAGAGGGCAGACGCGCGGGAGCCCGGTGCAGACCGGGCTGAGAGGGCGGCTGGGAGCCGCCGACCGCAGAACCTGATCCGGGTCATGCCGGCGAAGGGAGCGCAGGAACGGTGAACGCGAGGTCGGCCGGCAGCGCCGGCGAGGGGCAGGCTGCCGGGCAGGTCACGGCGGACGTGCTGGTGATCGGCGGCGGCGTGATCGGCTTGGCGGTTGCCTGGCGGGCCGCCCAGCGAGGCCTGTCGGTGGCGCTCGCCGACCCGCAGCCGGGCCGCGGCGCCTCGCGGGCCGCCGCGGGCATGCTGACGCCGGTGGCCGAGGCCGCCTACGCCGAGCGTGAGCTGTTCGAGCTCGGCATGGCCTCCCTCCGCAGCTATCCGGGATTCGTCGCCGAGCTGGAGGACCTCACCGGGCTGGAGGTCGGGTTCCGGCAGGACGGCACGCTGGCGGTGGCGTTCAGCGCGGACGACATGGCGATGCTGGACGAGCACGCGCTGCTGCGGGAATCCTTCGGCGCCCCGGTCGAACGGCTGACCGGCCGCGAGTGCCGCCGGGCCGAGCCGCTCCTCGGCCCGGGGATCACCGGCGGCCTGCTGACCGCCGATGACGCCTCGGTCGACCCGAGGCTCCTGGCCGAGGCGCTGCTCGCCGCCGGCGCCAAGGCCGGGGTGGCGCACCTGCCGCACCTGGCGGTCTTCCTCCGCACCCGGGGCGGCCGCGCGTGCGGCGCCGAGCTCGCCGACGGCACCGTGGTCTCCTGCGGCCAGGTGGTGCTGGCCGGCGGATGGGCGTCGGCGTCGCTGGCGGGCCTGCCGCCCGAGGCGGCGCCGCCGGTGCGCCCGGTCAAGGGGCAGGTCCTGCGGCTGCGCCCGGCGCCGGCCATGCGGATCGCCGGCCAGCCGCCCGCGCTGATCGGCAGGACGGTGCGCGGGCTGGTCCACGGGTCGCCGGTCTACCTGGTGCCGCGGGAGGACGGCGAGCTGGTCGTGGGCGCCACCCAGGAGGAGATGGGCGAGGACACGACGGTGACCGCGGGAGCCGTCTGGCAGCTGCTGCGGGACGCCCGCGCGCTCGTGCCCGGGATCACCGAGCTCGAGCTGACCGAGGCGATCGCCGGCCTGCGCCCGGGCACCCCGGACAACGCGCCGGTGCTCGGGCCCTCGGCCCTGCCCGGCATGGCGCTGGCGACCGGCCACTTCCGCGGCGGCGTGCTGCTCACCCCGGTCACCGCGGACCTGATCGCGCAGTTCCTGCACGACGGGAAGCTGCCCCCGGCCGCCGCCGCCTTCACTGCGGACCGGTTCACCCCGCGGGGCCGCGCGTGACCATCACGATCAACGGCACGGTCCGCCAGGTGCCGGAGGGGACGACGGTCGAGCAGGCCGTCGCGCTGATCGCCAGCGCCCCGCAGGGCGTCGCCGTGGCGGTCAACGGCGAGGTGGTGCGCCGGGCATCCTGGCCGGCCACCAGGCTCGCCCCGGGCGACCGGGTGGAGGTCGTGACGGCGGTGCAGGGAGGCTGATGTGGACGACCCGTTCATCCTCGGCGGGGAGAAGTTCGGCTCGCGGCTGATCATGGGAACCGGCGGGGCGCCCAGCCTGGACGTGCTCGGCCGGGCGCTGGCCGCGTCGGGCACCGAGATCACCACGGTCGCGCTGCGCCGGGTCGACCCGGCCGCGCGCGGGTCGGTCCTCGACGTGCTCGCCGGGCACGGGATCCGGGTGCTGCCGAACACCGCCGGCTGCTTCACCGCGGCCGAGGCGGTGCGGACCGCGAACCTGGCCGCCGAGGCGCTCGGCACCAGCTGGGTGAAGCTGGAGGTCATCGCGGACGAGGTCACGCTGCTGCCCGACCCGGTCGAGCTGCTGGATGCGGCCGGGCAGCTGGTCGGCCAGGGGTTCACCGTCTTGCCCTACACCAATGACGACCCCGTGCTCGCCCGGCGGCTCGAGCAGGCCGGCTGCGCGGCGGTCATGCCGCTGGGCGCGCCGATCGGCTCCGGGCTGGGCATCCGCAACCCGCACAACATCGAGCTGATCGTGCAGGACGTGTCGGTGCCGGTGATCCTGGATGCCGGGATCGGCACCGCCAGTGACGCCGCGATGGCCATGGAGCTGGGCTGCGCGGCCGTGCTCACCGCCACGGCGGTCACCCGCGCGCGGGACCCGGAGCTGATGGCCAGCGCGATGCGCTCGGCCGTGGTCGCCGGCCGGCTCGCTCACCTGGCCGGGCGGATCCCGAAGCGCCGCTACGCGGTCGCCTCGTCGCCGCCGGTGAGCGGCGAGCTCGCGCAGGCGTAACCCGGCCGGGCGGGCACGCCGACCCCTACACTGTTGCCGATGGATACCGCCCTCTCGCCACCGGTGGGCCGGCTCCTGGGCGGCCGGTACCACGTGGGGTCGCAGATCGCGCGCGGCGGCATGGCCACGGTGTACCTCGGCACGGACACCAGGCTGGACCGCGTGGTCGCGATCAAGATCGCCCACCCTGAGCTGGCGGGCGACGCGGAGTTCGTGCGCCGGTTCATCGGCGAGGCGCGGTCCGCCGCGCGGCTGTCGAGCCCCAACGTGGTCGCGGTCTACGACCAGGGGTCCGACGGGCCGGTTCACTACATCGCGATGGAGTACGTCCCCGGCCGCACGCTCCGCCAGCTGCTCAACGAGCGGGGCAGGCTGCCGCCTGCGGAGGCCCTCGCCATCATGGCCGGGGTGCTCTCCGGGCTCGCCGCCGCGCACCAGGCCGGGTTCGCGCACCGGGACGTCAAGCCGGAGAACGTGCTGCTGACCGCGGGCGGCGGGGTGAAGGTCGCCGACTTCGGGCTGGCCAGGGCGGTGGCCGGAGCGGTCCACACCAGGGGCGGGATGATCATCGGCACCGCCGCCTACCTCGCGCCCGAGCAGGTCGAGGGCGGGACCTCCGATGCGCGCACCGATGTCTACGCGGCCGGCGTCATGCTGTTCGAGCTGCTGACCGGCACCCAGCCGCACACCGGCGAGAGCCCGCTGGCGGTCGCCTACAAGCACGTCCACGAGGTCGTGCGGGCACCGTCCAGCGTGCTCCCGGGGCTGCCGCCGGCGCTGGACGCGCTGGTTGCCATGGCGACCAGCCGCGACCCCGACCTGCGTCCCGCCAATGCCGGGCAGTTCCTCCGGGCGGTCAGCGAGGTCCGGAACGGGCACGTTCCGCACGGGCGGGCCGATCCGGGCGGCCACCTGGCCTGGCCGGCCGGCGACGGCTGGCACCCCTCGGGGCCGCTGCTCGGCGCGCCGCATCCGTCCGGCCCGCTCGCGGAGCCGCCCTCCCGCGGCTCGCATCCCTGCGCGCCGGCCGGGGACCGTGACCTGGCGGTGTACGCACCGCCGTCCGGCGGCCATCCCACGGACGCCTACCCGGCGCTGTTCGACGGGTACCTGCCATCCGCCGCCCGCTCACCGGTCACCGGGGCCGCGCCGGCGGCCCGCCCGCCCGGCCAGGCCTGGCAGTCCGGCCCCGGCCTGGTCGGCGCCTCGGCGCTGCCGTCGCTGCGGCCGGACACCGGGCCGGCCGCCGTGGCCCCGCGGGGCGACGGCCCGGGCGCCCAGGCCAACCCGACCCTGATCGTCCCGGCGGGCGCCGGCCTGGCCGGCGGGGACGGCTTCGGCCCCGGGGGCCCCGGCCGCCGCGGCCGCCCCGGCCGGGGCGGCGGGCTGTCCAGCGGCCGGCTGCTCTACCTGGCCGGCGCCCTCGCGGTCGCGCTGGTCGCCGCCGTCGCCGCCTGGTGGCTGGGCTCCGGCCAGTACGTCAGCGTGCCGCACGTCCGCGGCTTCCTCCTGGCCACGGCCAAGGCCGAGATGACCAACGCGGGCCTGCGATGGAAGGTCGGCCGCCCCGCGCGCAGCCCGCTGCCGAGGGGAGAGGTCGTCGCCACCTCCCCCGCGACCGGCTCGCGGGTCGCCAGCGGGTCGGTGGTGACGCTGATCGTGTCGCTCGGCCCGCAGATGATCCAGGTGCCGAACGTCAGCGGGCAGCCGCTCGCCCAGGCCGAGGCCGCCCTGCGGCACGCGGGCCTGCGGATCGGGGCGGTCACCCGGTCCACCTCGAGCACGGTGCAGGCCGGCTACGTGATCAGCACCAGCCCGTCGGCGTACGCGCGCTGCTCGCAGTACCGCCCCGTGGGCATCACGGTCAGCGCGGGCCAGGGCCTGCCGAACTTCGTCGGCATGCAGCTGGGCCAGGCGCAGCAGGCCGCGCAGCAGGGCGGCTACACGCTCAACCCGGTGCCCGCCCAGAGCAACCAGCCGCCGAACACGATCATCGCCCAGTCCCCGCAGGCCGGCACCCCGGTCACCCCGGGCGAGGTCGTCACGGTCCAGGTCTCGCAGGGGCCGCCCGGGGTCCAGGTGCCGAACGTCGTGGGCATGTCGCTGCCGCAGGCGGTCAACACGCTGCAGCAGGCCGGGTTCCAGGTCTCGGTCGTGCACCAGGGCCCGGGCAACCGGGTGGGCCGGATGAGCCCGACGGGAACGCAGCCGAAGGGCGCCACGATCACGGTCTACGTCGGCTGGTTCAGCGGGCTGTGAGGCCGGCCGCTCAGAGCTCCGGGGCCTCGTCCGGCTGCTCCTGGTAGGAGTACCGCTGCTCCCGCCACGGGTCGGCGTTGTTGTGGTAGCCGCGCAGCTCCCAGAACCCGCGCCGGTCGCCGATCAGGTACTCGATCGCCCGCACCCACTTCACGCTCTTCCAGCCGTACCGCGAGGGCACGACGAGCCTGACCGGGAAGCCGTGCTCCGGCGTGAGGTCCTGGCCGCCGCACCCGGTGGCCAGCAGCGTGTCCGGCTCGCGGAGCGCCTCGACCGGCAGGTTCGCGCTGTAGCCGAAGTCCGCCCAGACCATCACGTGCGTCACCGCGGCGGCCGGCGGCACCACGCGGAGCACCTCCGCCGCGGGAACGCCTGACCAGCGCACCGCGAGGACGCTGAACTTCGTGACGCAGTGAAAGTCGGCCACGACCTCGGCACGCGGGAGCGCCCGGAAGTCCTCCCAGCCCCAGCGCTGCTCGCGGCCGGACGCCGTGGCGCCGGTGACGCGCAGGTCCCAGGTGGCCGGGTCGAAGGCCGGGACCGGCCCGTAGTGCATGACCGGCAGGCCGTCCTGCAGGTGCTGCCCCGGCGGAAGCCCGCGCGGGGGGGACGCGGCACGCCGGCCCGGCGATGCCGCGCCGGGGGCGCCGAGCCGGGGTGCGCCGGCGTCCTGCTGCCTCATGCCCGCCTGACCCTGTCCCTCCGCGCCGGCCATGCGGCGCCGGGGACCCGCCGGTTCATGGCCAGCGCAGCCAGTCTGCCACCCGCGCCGGCGGCGGCCGCGGCCGGCTGCCCGCCAGGGCGCGGGGATGCGCTAAGCTACCGGCCGTGGGTCAGGCGCACTGGTTCTTTTATGGCTGCTCACCCGGCACCGGGGAGATGGCCCGCCAGACGCTGCGCTGACGCAGGCACCGAGCTCCAAGCCCCCGGCCGGGACACCGGCCGGGGGCTTTCGTCGTTGGAGCCGACCCGACAGGAGGATGAGCAGATGGTGATAGTGATGACCCCCGACGCGGCGAAGGACGACATCGAGTCGGTCGTGGACGTGGTCAAGAGGGCCGGCGGCGAGGCATTCGTCAGCCGCGGCGTCTCGCGGACGATCATCGGGCTGGTCGGTGACGTGGACCATCTCGGCACCCTGAACCTGCGGAGCATGGCCGGCGTCGGCGATGTCATCCGGGTCTCCGTCCCCTACAAGCTGGTCAGCCGCGAGCATCACCGCGAGCGCTCGGTGATCAGGGTGGCGGGCGTCCCGATCGGCCCGGGCACGGTGACGCTCATCGCCGGGCCGTGCAGCGTGGAATCGCCCGAGCAGACGCTGGCGGCGGCGCAGATGGCCAAGCGGGCCGGCGCGTCCATGCTGCGCGGCGGCGCCTTCAAGCCGCGGACCTCCCCGTACGCGTTCCAGGGGCTGGGCGAGGCGGGCCTGCGGATCTTGTCCGAGGTCAGGGGCGAGGTGGGCCTGCCGGTGGTGACCGAGGTCGTCGACCCGGCCAGCGTGGACCTGGTCTGCGCGCACGCCGACATGCTGCAGGTCGGGACCCGAAACATGCAGAACTTCGCGCTGCTGCAGGCGGTCGGCTCGGCCGGCAAGCCGGTGCTGCTCAAGCGGGGCATGAACGCCACCATCGAGGAGTGGCTCATGGCCGCCGAGTACATCGCCCAGCGCGGCAACCTGGACATCGTCCTGTGCGAGCGAGGCATACGGACATTCGAGACCGCGACCAGGAACACGCTCGACATCAGCGCGGTGCCGGTCGCGCAGCGGCTGTCCCACCTGCCGGTCATCGTGGACCCTTCGCACTCGGGCGGGCACCGGGACCTCGTCCTGCCGCTGACCAGGGCGGCCATCGCGGTCGGCGCCGACGGCGTGATCGTCGACGTGCACCCCGAGCCCGCCCGGGCGCTGTGCGACGGCGACCAGGCCCTGCCCGATGAGGACATCGCCGGGCTGGCCAGCCTGATGCAGGTGATGCCCGGCATCCTCGGCCGGGAGCTCACGCCCGCGCCGGAGCCGGCCGTGCGGTGACCGTCTCCGGCGCCACGCGGTACTCCTGGGCTCCCGCGGCCAGGTGCTCGGCCAGTTCCCCGATGTCCAGGCGCGCCTCGATCCTGCGCAGGTCCGCCACCCGGGCGCGGGTCTCCACCTGGCGCGGCAGGAGCAGCGAGCAGCAGTCCTGGTCGGGCAGCTGGGAGACTTCGAACGTGCCGATCCGGCGCGCCTCGGCCATGATCTCGGACTTGTCCAGCCCGACCAGGGGGCGCAGGATCGGGAGCTGGACCGCCTCGTCCAGGGCGGCGAGATTGGCCAGCGTCTGGCTGCTCACCTGGCCGAGCGAGTCACCGGTCACCAGCGCCTCGGCGCGCAGGCGGCGGGCCAGCACCTGCGCGGTCCGCAGCATCAGGCGGCGCTGGGCGACGACCTGGAGCCGGCCGGAGCCGGCCGACGCGAGCTGCTGCTGCGCCCGGCCGAACGCGACCACGAACAGCCGCGACCCGCGCTGGAACTCATCGAGCCTGCGGGCCAGGGCGTACGCCTTGTAGACGGACTCCGGGCCGGTCAGCGGCATCCCGGAGAAGTGCACGAACCCGCAGTACAGGCCGCGGCGCATCATCCGGTAGGCGGCGACCGGGGAGTCGATCCCGCCGGAGAGCAGGACCATGCCGCGGCCGCTCATGCCGACCGGCAGGCCGCCCTGGCCGGCGTGCCCGTCCACGTAGACGAAGATCTCGGACTGGTCCACCTCGGCGTGAATGGTGAACGCGGGCTCCCGCAGGTTCACCGGGTTGCCGTGGAGCTCCTGGATCCGGCTGCCGATGAGGGCGGCCAGCTCCGCCGAGCTCATCGGGAACCGCTTGTCGCGCCGCCTGGCCTTCACCGCGAACGGGCCAGGGCGCCCGGATGCCAGCTCGCCGGCCGCCTCGGCCGCGGCGCGCGCGTCCTTCGCGACGCGCACCGCCCGGCAGACCCGGGCGACTCCCATCACCGAGCGCATCCGGCCGGCGATCAGGTCCGCGGCCCGCGCCGACTCGGCCGGGCCGGCGCCGGCGGGCGGGTTGAGCACGAGCACGCCGTCGCGCTGCCACAGCCGGACGCCGACGCCCAGGCCCGCCACCGCGAGCCTGATGTTGTTCTGCAGCATGCGCTCGAACTGCTGCCGGTTCCGGCCCTTCAGCACGACCTCGCCGAGCTTGAGCAGCACGCACGGCTGCGGGTCGGGCAGGCTGGCGCGTTCGCGGGCGAGCGCCACGGCAGGCACGGCGGTCATGGACCCAGTGTGGCATCGCCGGCGGTGCGCATGGCACGGTGTCCTGGTGAGCCAGCCTGCCGTCACGATCCGCCCGGCCGGACCCGCCGACTTCGAGGGCATCATCGCGATCGCGATCGCCACCGGGCAGGACGAGGACTGGGAGGCCGCCTTCCCGGGGTACCTGCGCCACCTGCTGGGCCACGGCACCCTGCTGGTCGCCGAGAGGGCTCCGCGGGGCCTGGTCGGCTACGGCGGGGCCGTGCAGATCGGGCCCTCAGCCAAGCCGGTCAGCATGCTCACCGACCTGTTCGTCCATCCCGCGGCGCACGGTGCCGGGATCGGCCGGGCGCTGCTGGGCCAGCTCTGGGACGGCCGGCCCCGCCGGATGACGTTCTCCAGCCTGCATTCGCACGCGCTGCCGCTTTACACCAGCGCAGGGCTGGACGCATGGTGGCCGTTGCTGTACATGCGGGGCGACGTGCGGCGCCTGGCGATGCCCCCGGGCTGGGCCATCGAAGCGGCCGGGCCGGACCGGGTCGGCGCGCTCGAGCTCGCCTGGACCGGGGCCGACCGGAGCGCCTGCCACCGGTTCTGGGCGACCGGGCCGCGCGGCGCAGGGGTGGTCGCCAGGCTGAGCGGGCGGCCGGCCGCGGCCGGCAGTGTCGGCGGCGCGGGCGCCGAGTACGGGATCTGCCACCTCGCGGTGGATCCGGCCATGCCACCGGGCGGGGAAGCCCGGGCCGGCGGGGAAGCCGGCTCCGGAGGCCTCGCGGCGGACGCGGTCATCGCCGTGCTGGCCGGGCTCGACGCTCCGGGCGGGCTGGCCCGGGCGTGCCTGCCCGCGCCGCACCCGGCAGTGCGCCGGCTGCTGGCGGCCGGCTGGCGGGTCGGGGGGTTCGACCTGCACATGGCCTCCGAGCCGGGCCTGCTCGACCCGCGGCGCATCGTGCCCTCCCCCGGCCTGGCCTGAGCCGGCCCGCGCCGGGCGCGCCCGGCCGCGCGCTATCCGAAGAAGACCTCGGCCTCGGCGTACCGCTCGGGCGGCACGAGCTTGAGCTCCCGGGTTGCCTCCGCGAGCGGCACGCGGACGATGTCGGTGCCGCGCAGCGCCACCATCGTCCCGAACGCGCCGTCGGCCACCGCGCGGATGGCGTGAATGCCGAACCGGGTGGCGAGCACGCGGTCGAACGCCGTGGGAGTCCCGCCCCGCTGGATGTGGCCGAGCACGGCGCAGCGGGCCTCCTTCCCGGTGCGCTGCTCGATCTCCTCGGCCAGCAGCTGCCCCACGCCGCCCAGCCTGACGTGGCCGAAGGCATCCAGCTGCGAGTCGGCGACCGGAGCGCCGATCGTCTTCGGGTGAGCGCCCTCGGCGACGACGACGATCGGGGCGTACCGGGTCTCGAACCGCTGCCTGACGTACTCGCAGACCTCCTCGATGTCGAACGGGTGCTCGGGGATGAGGATCACGTTCGCGCCGCCGGCGAGCCCGGCGTGCAGCGCGATCCAGCCCGCGTTCCGGCCCATCACCTCCACGATCAGCGCCCGGTGGTGGCTCTCGGCCGTGGTGTGCAGCCGGTCGATGGCCTCCATCGCGATGTTCACCGCGGTGTCGAAGCCGAACGTGTAATCGGTGGCGTTCAGGTCGTTGTCGATCGTCTTGGGCACGCCGACGACGCGGGCCCCGGCCCGGGAGAGCTGGTCCGCGACCCCGAGCGTGTCCTCACCGCCGATCGCGATCAGGGCGTCCACGCCGAGCCGGCCGAGGTTCTCGGTGATCCGCTCCAAGCCGGTCTTGCCCTCCCTGGCCGCGGACTCGGTCAGCGGGTTGGTCCGCGATGATCCGAGGATCGTGCCGCCGCGCGGCAGGATCCCCCGGACCTCGCTGACGCCGAGCGGCTGGGTGTCCCCCTCCAGCGGGCCCCGCCAGCCATCGCGGAACCCGATGAACTCGCAGCCGTGATCGGCGGCTCCGGTGCGCACGATCGCGCGGATGACCGCGTTCAGCCCGGGGCAGTCACCGCCCCCGGTGAGGACTCCGACACGCATGAGGCTGCCTCCGATATGCCCGGTGCCACAGACTCGCTCGCTCCCGCAATGCCCTGCCCGCCAGACTAGTCCCATGAGCGTCATCGCGATCGACGCCGGAACCACCGGGGTCACCAGTGTTGTCGTCGGCGCCGATGGGGCGGTCGCCAGCCGCGGTTACGCGGAGTTCGGCCAGCTGTATCCCCAGCCCGGATGGGTCGAGCAGCTGCCCGAGGCGATCTGGCAGGCCACGCTGGCCTCGTGCGCGCGGGCGCTCGACGGGCTGGCCGCGCGCCACGGGGCGGCCGACCCGGTGACCTGCCTGGGGCTGACCAACCAGCGCGAGACCGCGGTGATCTGGGACCGCGCCACGCTGGCCACGCCGCGCCGCGCGATCGTCTGGCAGGATCGCCGCACCGCCGGCCTGTGCGCGCGGCTGCGCGAGGACGGGCATGAGGAGCGGGTCGCCGAGCTGACCGGGCTGCGCATCGACCCGTACTTCACCGCCACCAAGCTCACCTGGCTGGCCCGCAACGAGCCCGCGACCTGGGCCGGGGTGACCGACGGGTCGCTCGCGCTCGGCACCGTGGACTCCTACCTGATCGCGCGCCTCACCGGGGGCAGGCGGCACGTGACCGACGCCTCCAACGCCTCGCGGACCCTGTTGTTCGACATCGGCGCCGGCCAGTGGTCGGCCGAGTTGTGCGAGCTGTTCGGCGTGCCGCCGCACGCGCTGCCCGAGGTCGTCGCCTCCACCGGGCTCATCGGCCACACCGACCCGGATGCGTTCCTCGGACTGGACCTGCCGATCGCGGGCGTGGCCGGGGACCAGCAGGCAGCCCTGTTCGGCCAGGCCTGCTACGCGCCAGGCGCGGCCAAGTGCACTTACGGAACTGGGTCATTCGTGCTGGCGAACACCGGGCCCGCGATCGTGCGGTCCCGCGCCGGGCTGCTGTCCACGGTGGCGTGGATGGACGAGTCGGGGACGCTGACCTACGCGCTGGAAGGCTCGGTGTTCGTCACAGGGGCGGCGATCCAGTGGCTGCGCGACGGGCTGGGGGTGATCGTCCACGCCGCCGACAGCGAGCGGCTCGCAGCCTCCGTGCCCGACTCCGGCGGCGTGGTGTTCGTGCCCGCGCTCACCGGGCTGGGCGCGCCGGACTGGGATCCCCACGCCCGGGGGGCGATCTTCGGCATCACCCGGGGCACGACGGCGGCGCACCTGGCCCGGGCGACGCTCGAAGCGATCGCGTTCGAGGTCCGGGACGTGGTCGACCTGATGGAGGCCGAGGCCCGGGCGGCCGGCGCGGGTGGCGGCCCGGCGGGCACCGTCCCCTCCGGCCCGTCCGCGCCGCTGCGCGTCGACGGCGGCGCGGCCGTCAACGACCTGCTCATGCAGCTGCAGGCCGACCAGCTCCAGGCGCCGGTCGAGCGGCCTGTCGTCGCCGAGACGACCGCCCTCGGGGCCGCGTTCCTCGCCGGGCTGGCCACGGGCGTCTGGGCGTCGGCGGGCGAGCTCGCGGCCACGTGGAAGCTCGGCCGGCGGTTCGAGCCGGGCCCCCGGGACGAGGGCGCGCACCAGCGCTGGCGGGAGGCGGTCCGCCGGTCGCTGGGCTGGGCCGCCGGCCCGGCAGGCTGACGCAACGGCGCCGGGCCCGCGGCGCCGCGCGGCACCGGGCAGGCCGGGCCGCAGCCGACTGGCCCGGCGCCGGATGGCCCGGCGCCGGATGGCGGGCGGATCCGTTCAGGCCCGGCGCTTCGCCGGGGCCGCCGACGGCCCCGTGCCCTGCACCCCGGCCCCGTCGCCCGGCGCGCCGTCCGCCGGCGCCCCCCCGCCCGGCGCGCCGTCCCGGGCACCCGCAGCACCGCCCGGCGCGCCGTCCCGGGCACCCGCAGCACCGCCCGGGGCGACGGGGGCGCTGCCCGGGCCCGCGGCGGGAGCCGGGCCGGCCATGCCGCCGGCCGGGCTCCTGCCGCCCCCGTGGCGGGCCGCCTGAAGCCGGGCCTTGTAGTCCTGCGCGTACTCGTCGACGTACTCCTGCCCGGACAGCCTCATGATCTCGTACATGATCTCGTCGGTGACCGCGCGGAGCACCAGCTTGTCGTTCTCCATCCCGTAGTACCTGGAGAAGTCCAGCGGCTTGCCGAACCGCACCCCGGGCCTGATGCGCAGCCTCGGCGCGATCCGCCCCGGCGGCTGGAACTCGAATCCGCCGACCATCGCGCACGGGACCACCGGAACGCGCGCCTCCAGGGCGAGGCGGGCCACGCCCGTCTTCCCGCGGAACAGGCGCCCGTCCGGGGTGCGGGTGCCCTCCGGGTAGATCCCGAGCAGGTTTCCCGCCGCCAGCACGCGCAGCCCGGTGGCGAGCGCCCGCTCGCTTGCCTCGCCGCCGGACCGGTCCACCGGGATCTGGCCGACTCCCCGGAAGAACGCCTTGCTGAACAGGCCCTTCAGGCCGCGGCCCGTGAAGTACTCGGACTTGGCGAGGAAGACGACCTTGCGCGGCAGCGGCAGCGGGCCGAAGAAGTGATCGGAGAAGGACAGGTGGTTGCTCGCGATGATCGCCGGGCCGGCCCTCGGCACGTTCTCGGTGCCCTCCGCCCACGGCCGGAAGACCAGGTGCAGGAGCGGCCCGAGGATCGCTTTGACCACCCAGTAGAACACCTTTACATGGTCGCACGGCCCGGCCATGGCCGCCTACCAGGACGGCAGGCCCCGCTCGCAGGCCCCGCGCGCAGGCGCCGGGGGCCCGGCCGGCCGGCGCAGGTGCGCGGAGCGGCGGCACGTGGGACGATTCGGCATGACGGGTGCGCCTGGGGCACCGGGCGCCGCCGGAGGTCGCGGAGGTCCAGGCATGTCAGTGCTCCACGGCGCAGAGCCGTTCAGGCACCACGGCGGCCCCGTCGGGGCGCTGCTGTGCCACGGCTTCACCGGCACGCCCCAGTCGCTGCGCCCGTGGGCCCGGTACCTCGCCGACGCCGGGCTGAGCGTCAGCCTGCCGCGCCTGCCCGGCCACGGCACCACCTGGCAGGAGCTGGCGCGGACCCGCTGGGAGGACTGGTTCGCGGAGGTGGACCGGGCGTTCGACGAGCTGCGGGCCGACGCTGGCGAGATCTTCGTGATGGGCCTGTCGATGGGCGCGTGCCTGGCCCTGCGCCTGGCCGAGCTGCGCGGCGATGCGGTCCGCGGCCTCGTGCTGGTCAACCCTTCGGTGACCGCCGAGACCCGGCTGTTCCTGCTCGCCCCGGTGCTCAAGCACCTCGTGCCGTCGCTCAAGGCGGTCGGCAACGACATCAAGAAAGAGGGCGTCACCGAGCTCGCCTACGACCGCACCCCGGTCCGGGCGGCGGCCACCCTGCCTGGCCTGTGGCGGATCACCCAGCGGCATCTGAGCGAGGTCACCGCGCCGGTCCTGGTCTACCGGAGCGCGGCGGACCACGTCGTCGGCGACTTGAACGTGGACATCCTGCGGGACTCCCTGCCCGCCGAGCGGTTCGAGGTGCGATCGTGCCCCGACAGCTACCACGTGGCGACGCTCGACAACGACGCCGAGGCCATCTTCGCCGGGAGCCTGGAGTTCGTTCGTTCCCTCAGCCATGCGGGGAAGGAATGACAGGATGGATGCCGGCGGACATAGGCGGCAGGCAGGGAGCAGGCACGACTGACCACGGGGGGCAGTGTGGAGCGCGACGACAGCGAACCCGGCAGCGGCCTGGCTGAGTGGCCGGAGCTGGTGGCCCGGCTCGAATCACCCACGCCGTCCGGCCCCGGCCCGGTGCCGTGGCCGGACGCGGAGAACGTCGGCCCCCCCGCCGCCGGTCCCGGCCCGGGCGCGCCGGCCCCCGGAACCGGCTCCCCGGCCCGCCGCCTGCCAGGTGGCCTGGGCCGGGTCATCCGGCCTGCCGGCTTCACGTCGTTCGCCGTCCCGCGCGACCCCGCGGCGTCCCGCGAGCCCGCCGCGCCCGGCCGGCCGCCGGCGGCAGCCGGTGACGCCCCGGCGCCCCGCGAGCCCGCCGCGCGCGGGCGAGCCGGGACGGGCCCTGGCCCCGGGCCGGCCGGCCCGGGGCGCCCGGAGGAGGGGGCGAACGGCTTCGACGACGAGCTCGAGCAGCTCTACGACCTCGATGAGCTCGGCGATCGCTACATCCCGCCGCTGGTGCCGCGGCAGCCGGGGCTCGACCCGGTGGCGCGCGGGGCGTGGGCGGCGCTGTTCGGCGGCCCCGGGTACCTGTTCCTCGCCACGGTGCTGAACTGGCGGCTGCCCGGCTGGGCCGAGCTGGCCGCGGTCATGGCGTTCGTGACCGGGTTCGTGGTGCTCGTCGCCAGGCTCGGCGATGGCCCGTCGCGCCGCGACGGCCCCGATCAGGGCGCGGTGGTCTGAGCCTCACCCGGCCGCCCGGCTCCTGCGCGCCAGGTCCGCGGCCCCGATCAGGCCCGCGTCCGCCCCGAGCTCGGCGAGCACGATGGAGGCGTGCGGCCGGAACAGCCGGCCGGTCAGCCCGGCGTCGAACGCGGCGCGCGCCTCGCCGAGCAGCAGGTCACCGGCCTCAGAGACGCCGCCGCCGAGGACGAAGCAGCCCGGGTCGAGGATCGCCGCCAGGTCCGCCAGGCCCTCGCCCAGCCACCTGCCGATGATCTCGAAGCAGCGCAGCGCGGCCGCGTCCCCCTCCCGGGCCGCGGTGGTCACCGCGGGCCCGGTGATCCCCTCGGGGGCCCCGCCGCCGAGCTGGAGCAGGCGGACGGCCGCGCCCGGCGAGCGGCGGGCGAACTCACGGGCCTCGAACACGAGCGCGCTGCCGCTCGCGTACTGCTCCCAGCACCCGCGGTTGCCGCAGCCGCACAGCCGGCCCTCCGGGACCACGCGGTAGTGACCCGGCTCCCCGGCCATGCCCCAGCGCCCCCGGTACAGCTCGCCGCTCAGCACGATCCCCGCCCCGATGCCGGTCCCGACCGTGATCAGCACCACGTGGCCGTGGCCCCGCCCGGCGCCGAACCTGGCCTCGGCCCACGCGGCCGCGTTCGCGTCGTTCTCCACGATCACCGGCCGGCCCGTCCGCTCCTCCACCGCGCGCGCCACGGGCTCGTGGCGCCAGGCGAGGTTGGGGGCGAACAGGACCGCTGACCGGCTCTCCTCCACGAAGCCGGCCGCGCCGATGCCCACCGCGCCGGCGTCATGCCTGGCCAGCAGCTCCCGCACGGCGTCGCTGATCACGTCGATCGTCTTGGACGCATTGGCAGCCGGGGTGGGGCGCTTGACCATCTCGATGATCGCGCCGTCCTCGTCCACCACGCCCGCCGCGATCTTGGTGCCACCGACGTCCACCCCGATGGTCAGGCTCATGCCGGGATTCCCCCGGCCGGCCGGCCGTCGCGGCCGCGTTGCCCGCTGCCCTCGCCGGCCGGGCCGCCTGCCGCCGTCGCCCCGCCCGCTGCCCTCCCGCCGGCCGGGCCCTCACCCGGCTTCCCGGGCTGCCGGGCGGGCGGCGGGCGGTAGGACAGCACCGCATCGACGCCCGCCAGCGCGTCACGGATCGCGCCGGCCATGACCTCGGTGAGGTCGGAGACCGGCACGCCGGCGTTGCCCTGGCTGGCGCGCGCCCGCGCGATCCGCCGCGCCGCGCGGCACACCGGGCACCAGGCGCACTCCGGCGCCTCGTCCAGGGGCTCGGACGTCGCCACGGCCCAGACGTCCTCACGCTCCCCGCCGGGACCGTGCAGCGCCTTGCGCACCTGGTCGCCCAGCTCGTCGCGCACGCTCCGGGCGCCCTGCCTGACCAGCCACTTCTGCATCTCCCCGACGAGGCCCGCCGCGCGCCGCTCCCACGACTGCCCCGGGCCACCGCCGGCGCGCCCGCCTTCGCCCGGCTCCTCGCTCATCCGCCTCACCATTCCCGTCCATCTGCCGGGTCCCGTCCATCGCCCGGGCCCGGGGCCGCGCCAGCCGCCGCGGCCGCTCACCGCCCGCCGGCGAGGGCCCGCACGCGCGCGCCGAGCCCCCGCAGGGCCGTGTCGGTGATCGTCTTCTCGGCGCGCCGCTTCAGCATCCCCGGCAACGGGACCGAGAGCCCGACGCGCAGCTCGTAGGTCACCCGGGTCGCCCCGTCCTCCTCGGCGAGCAGGTAGCAGCCGGACATCTCGGCGACCATCGCCCCGCGCTCGGCCAGCTCCCAGCGGACCTCGGCGTCATCGTCCCAGGCGTAGGCGAGCACATAGCTGTCCCGGACCGGCCCGGCGTCGATCGTGAACCTGACGCGGTCGGCGCGCCCGTCCGGCCCGGCGCCCAGGACCAGCGCGCCGCGCACCCCGCTCGCCCACCGCGGATACGCGGCGAAGTCGGCGATCACCCCCATGACGACCGGCCTCGGGGCGCCGATCACCGCGGTCGAGCGTGTCCTGTCGGCCATTCTCGGAGCGTACCCGCCGCGCCGTGCTCCGGCGACGCTCACCAGGTGAGGGCCCAGGGCGTGCCGGTCGCCCGGAAGTGACCCACGTTGACGCACCGGGTCGGGCCGATCGCCAGGCTGGCGACCAGCGGCTGGTGGACATGACCGAACAGCAGGTAACGCGGCCTGGTCCGCCTCGCCGCCTCGAGCAGCGCCCGGCTGCCCCGCTCCATCCGCCGGGCGACGGTGTCGAACAGCAGCTCGGGGATGTCAGGGGGGATGTGGGCGCAGAGCACGTCGACCGCCCCGACCGCCTCGACCTTCGCGGCGAACGCGTCGTCGTCGATCTCGTTCGGCGTGCGGTACGGCGAGCGCAGCCCGCCGCCGACGAAGCCGAACGTCAGCCCGCCGATCTCGGCGCGCTCGCCGTCCAGCACCCGGTGGCCGGGGCGCAGGTGGCCCGGCCACAGCCGCGGGATGTCCACGTTGCCGTAGGTCAGGTAGGCAGGCTCGGGCATGGCGCCGAACAGCTCGGCGTACTGGGCCGTGATGGCCGCCTCCATCCGGGCGGCCGGGTCGCCGGGCAGGCCGGCCCACAGGCCGGCGGAGAACTCGCGCGCCTCGTCGAACCGCCGCGCGGTGCGCAGCGCGATCAGGCGGCGGGCCGCTTCGGCGCCGAACAGGTCAGCGAAGATGCCGCGGGAATGGTCGGCGTAATCGACGAACAGCAGCAGGTCGCCCAGGCAGATCAGCGCGTCCGCCCCGTCGCCCGCGCGGCGCAGGGCCGGGCTGTTGCCGTGCACGTCGCTGATCACGTGAACCCGCATCGCCCAACTCTACGAATGCCGGTCCCCAGGGCCGGGCACCCGCGCGTGCGCGACGGGGCCTGCCCGCGATACGTTCCACGGAGAGCCGGCTGCCAGCACGCCGGAACCGACCAGGTGAGGAGGCTCGTTGCGCGAGTTCAGCATTCCCGCCGTGGCCGACGTCCCGGCCGGGGCCAGGCTCACCGACGTCGTCGGCCGCCGGGCCGAGCAGGCTCCGGGGGCGGTCATGCTGCGCCGCCGGCCCGCGTCCGGCGGCGAGTGGTCCGACGTGACCGCCCGGCAGTTCCGCGACCAGGTGCGCGCCCTGGCCAAGGGCATGATCGCGGCGGGGATCGCACCCGGTGACCGGGTCGGCCTGATGGCGCGGACCTGCTATGAGTGGACGCTGGCCGACTACGCGATCTGGGCCGCGGGCGCGGTGACCGTGCCGGTCTACGAGACGTCCTCGGCCGAGCAGATCGAATGGATCCTGTCCGATTCCGGCTGCCGCGCCGTCTTCGCCGAGACCGAGCAGCACGCCGCGGCGATCACCCAGGTCCGGGCCGCGCTGCCCGCCCTGGAGCACGTCTGGCTGTTCGGCGCCCTGGGCGCCCTGGCCGGCCAGGGCACCGAGATCACCGACGAGCAGCTCGACCGCGTCATGGGGGCGACGTCCGCCGACGACCTGGCCACGATCATCTATACCTCGGGCACCACGGGCCGGCCCAAGGGCTGTGAGCTCACCCACCGGAACCTGCTCTCCGGCGCCCGCAATGCCGTCCAGGGCGCGCTGTCGGAGCTGTTCGAGATCCCGGGGACCGGGACGCTGCTGTTCCTGCCGCTCGCGCACTCGTTCGCCAGGATCATCCAGGTCGCCTGCCTGGAGGGCGGCGCCGTGCTGAGCCACTGGCCGGACACCGCGACGATCGCGGCCGGGCTGCCGGAGGCAGCGCCGACCTTCCTGCTCGCGGTGCCCCGCGTGTTCGAGAAGGTCTACAACGCGGCCCAGCAGCAGGCGGCGTCCAGCCCGGTCAAGGCGCGCCTCTTCCGCGCCGCCGCCGAGACCGCGATCGCCTACAGCCGCAGCCTGGACAGGGCGCTCGCCGGGGACGCCGGGGCCGGCCCGGTGCTGCGCGCCCGCCACGCGCTCTTCGACCGGCTGGTCTACTCAAGGCTCCGGGCGGCCGTCGGCGGGAAGGTGCAGTACAGCATCTCCGGCGGCGCGCCGCTGGGCGAGCGCCTCGGCCATTTCTTCCGCGGCGCGGGCCTGGTGGTCCTGGAGGGATACGGCCTCACCGAGACCTCGGCCGCCGCGTTCGTCAACCGGCCCGGGCGCAACAAGATCGGGACGGTCGGCCTGCCGCTGCCGGGCGTCAGCGTGCGGATCGCCGACGACGGGGAGATCCTCATCGCCGGGCCGGTGGTCTTCCGCGGCTACTGGCGCAACGAGGAGGCCACCGCCGAGGCATTCGAGGATGGCGGCTGGCTGCGCACCGGGGACATCGGGAACCTGGACGAGGAGGGATTCCTCCGGGTCACCGGCCGGAAGAAGGAGCTCATCGTGACGGCCGGGGGCAAGAACGTCGCCCCGGCGGTGCTGGAGGACAGGCTGAGGGCGCATCCGCTGATCAGCCAGTGCATGGTGGTCGGCGACAACCGGCCGTTCATCGGCGTCCTGATCACCCTGGACGCCGAGGCGCTGGAGTTCTGGAAGGCCCAGCACGGCAAGCCCGCCGCCGCGACGGCCGCCGACCTGGCCGCCGACCCCGACCTGCTCGCCGAGCTCCAGGCCGCGGTGGACGACGCGAACCTGGCGGTCTCCCGCGCCGAGTCCATCCGCAGGTTCCGGGTGCTGGGCTCGGACTTCACCGAGGCGAGCGGGCAACTGACGCCATCGCTCAAGGTCCGCAGGAGCGTGGTGGCGAAGGACTTCGCGGCCGAGATCGACGCGCTGTACGCCTGACCGCCGGGGCGGCCGGCCCCCGGGGGATCAGCCGGACAGGATCTCGGCGAAGCGGCGCGCGACCAGCTCCTGGCGCCATTCCCGCTCCACCCAGGCAAGGCCCTTCTCCCCCATGGACGCCGCCTGCTGCGGGTCGCGCAGCAGGCCGACCAGGCGCCCGGCGAGCCCGGCCACATCCCGGCCGCTGACCACGTAGCCGGTCTCGCCGGGCACCACGGCGTCCGGGGCGCCGCCCGAGTCGCCGGCGATGACTGGCAGGCCCGTCGCGGACGCCTCCAGGTAGACGATGCCCAGGCCCTCGACGTCCAGCCCCGCGCGCCGGGTGCGGCAGGGCATGGCGAAGACCGTGCCCGCGTCGTAGTAGCCGGGCAGGTCCGCCCAGGGGACCGGCCCGGCGAAGATGACCGAGCCGGCCACCCGGTGACGGCGGGCCAGCCGGGCAAGCGCGCGCCGCCGGGGGCCGTCGCCGACCAGCAGGAGCAGGGGGCTGGCCCCGCCACCGGCCGCGCCGGCGCCGTCCGCCCTGCCGTCAGCCGCCCTGCCGTCAGCCGCCCGGGCGCCATGCGGGGGAGCGGGCCCGCCCAGCGTGGCGAGCACCCGCGGCCAGGCGCGGATCAGCGTGTCCTGGCCCTTGCGCCGGACCAGGCGCGAGACGCACACCACGACCGGCGCCTGCGGTGGTATGCCCAGCCGCGCCCGGACCGCCGCCCCGCCCGCCCCGGGCCGGAACGCCCGGGTGTCCACCCCCGGGGCGAGCCGGGCCATCCGGGCCGCCGCGGCCGGCGACAGCGCCCTGGCCAGCCTGACCCGCACGTACTCCCCGAGGTAGGTGACGACATCGACGCCGTCGCCGATCCGGCGGAGCACCGCCCGGGCGCCGGGCAGCACGGCCCAGCCCGCCTCATGCCCGTGGGTGAGCGCCACGATCCGCCGGGCCCCCGCCCGCCGCAGCCCGGGCGCCAGCAGCCCGAGGGGCGCGGCCGCCCCGAAGACGACCGTGTCAGCGCCGTGCTCGGCCATGATGGCCCGCGCCCGCCGCGCCACCGCCGGCGTCGGCAGCATCAGCGAGGTCGGATGCCGGATCACTGGGAATGGCTGGAGCGCGTCGAAGCCCGCTGCGCCCGGCCAGGCGGGAGCGTAGACCACCACCGCCCCGGCCGGCAGGCCGGCCGCCAGCGAGTGCACGAACGACTGGATCCCGCCGGCGCGCGGCGGGAAGTCATTGGTGATGATCAGGACCTTGCCCATCGCCTCTCCCGCGCCCGGCGGCCGGGCCGCCGTCTGACCGATGCTAGCCCGGGCCCGCAAGGATCATTCCCCGCCAGGAAGGCACGCAATGATCCCCGGCGGGATCGCGGGCAGGCCCTGACCCGTGCCAGGCCACCCGGCTCGCGGCCGACCGGCGCAGGGCCGGCCGGCGCGGCGGCGGGGCCTGGCGGGCGGCCAGCTACGGGCGGACCGCGCCGTCCAGGTTCTGCAGGTACCAGCCGGCCAGCGCGATCTTCTCGACGTACTGGCCGGGCACCGGCGCGTCGATCAGGTAGCCGCCGCCGACGTACATGCCGACGTGCGAGTTGCCGGCGAAGCCGAGGATGTCGCCGGGCTGCAGGTAACGCTCGGTGAACGCCCCCGAGGACGTGTGCAGCGGCACCGCCGGCAGGGAGCTCATCTGATCCCAGCTCACCCTCGGGATCTGCACCCCGGCGTGCGCCCAGGCCGCCATCATCAGGCCGGAGCAGTCGTAGCCGGCGCTGCACGGGCCGGTCCCCCCGTAGACGTAGGGGCAGCCGACCTGGGAGTAGGCGAAGGCCACCGCCTTCTCGGCCTGCGTGCGCGTCGGGCCGTGGTACGTGCCGCCTCCTGTGCCGCCGCCCGGGACCAGGCCGCTGCGCTGCGGCGGGGTCAGCTGCGCGAGCAGCGCCTTCTGCTTGGCCTGCAGCGCCCGCAGGACGGCGAGCCGCTTGCCCAGTGCGCGCCTGACCTGAGCGATGCCCGCCCGCTCCCGGCGCGCGGCCTGCTGGGCGCTCAGCAGCTGGCGGCTCGCCGCCAGGTACCGGCGGATCTGGGCGCCGTTGACGTCGGACAGCTCCGTCAGGATCGATGCCTGGCCGAGGACCCGCTGCGGCGAGGCCGTGGTCAGCAGCACCACCGTCAGGTCGACGCTGCCCTGCTCGTAGGCCACGATCGCGATCCGGCTGACCTGGCTCTGCAGGGCCCGGAACTCGGCGCTGAACTGCGCGGTCTCCCGGTTCAGGAGCTTCAGGCGCTGGGTGGCCTCGGCTAGCTGGGACAGCACCTGGTCATACTGCTGGCCGAGCCTGCCCGCCCGCGCGTTGAGCTCGGCGAGCTTGCGCTGCACCTGGGCGATCGTGGGGGCGGGCGCCCCGCTCGCCGGGCCGGCCGGGCTCGCCAGCGCGACCGAGCCGGCCACCGCCGCGAGCATGCCCAGCCGCCGCCACGCGCCCGGCAGCCGCCGCGTACCCGGCCGCCGGCCGCCCATGCGAGGACCGCCAGCGCTGCGATCCGACCGCGGCGTATGCACGAGCCAGGCACGCTCCTTCGTCCCCCCGCTGCCGGGACCCCGCGGGCGTCGGACGGCGGGCCGGCCTGCGTGGCCGGCTGCCGCCGCGCCGACGCGGCTGCCAGGCGACCGGCCCGGGACACGAGACTATTGACGACGGCCGGCGCATTCAACCACTTCGCGCACTCTGGGCTCACCGTGATCGGGCGCGACTGTCGGCGCAGGCGCCTAGCGTGGTCTGCCGTGAAGGATCCGCTCCGGCGCCGCGTGCCGCTGGCCGCCGCCCCGCCCGGGCTCCGGCCGCGGGCCCTGCGCCTCCAGGGCCGCCGGCCGCACCGCCGCCTCGCCCGTGCGCTGCCAGGGCGTGCCGTGCTGCTCGACCGCGCCGGCCTGGGCCGGGCGCTGCGGGACGGCGGGCAGGTCGTCGCCGTGGACGTGGAGACCACCGGCTGGCTGGCCGAGGCCGGGCGGATCACCGAGATCGGCGCCGTGCGGCTGCGCCCGGCCGGGCCGCCCGTCGAGTTCTCCTCGCTCGTCAACCCCGGCGTGCCGATACCACCGCACATCACCGCCCTGACCGGGATCACCGACGCGATGGTCCGCGGGGCGCCCACGATCAGGGAGGTGCTTCCCTCGTTCCTCGCCTTCGCCGACGGCGCCATCCTCGCCGCTCACAACGCGCCCTTCGACATCGCGTTCCTCGCCGCCGCCTGCGAGGCGTGCGGCATCGCCTGGCCGCGGTGGCCCGTCGTGGACACCGCTGTGCTCTCGCGCCTGCTGCTGCGCCCGGGGCAGGTGCCCGATCACAAGCTGGCGACGCTGGCCGAGTACTTCTCCGCGCCCGCCGGCCCGCGCCACCGTGCGCTCGCCGACGCCAGGGCGACCGTGAGCGTGCTGGCGGGCCTGCTCGAGCTGCCGGCCACCGAGCCGGCCAGGTTCCGCTGGAGGCCGGGCGGGCCTGCGGCGCGGGCCCGGCTCCGGCTACGATGACGCCGCAGCCGGAGCGCGGGCTCCGGGCACAGGAGGCGGCTATGGTCACGGCGATCGTGCTGATCAAGGCCGATGTGGCGCGCATCCCCGAGACCGCCGAGGCCATCGCCCAGATCGAGCAGGTGAGCGAGGTCTACTCGGTCACCGGCGAGTTCGACCTGGTCGCGATGGTCCGGGTGCGCGAGCACGACGAGCTCGGCGACGTCATCCCCGGCCGGCTGAACCGGATCCCGGGCGTGACCCACACCGAGACGCACATCGCGTTCCGCGCCTACTCGCGGCACGACCTGGAGGCGGCGTTCGCGCTCGGCTACCCCGAGACCGCCTGAGCGCCCGCCCCGGACCGCCGGAGCGGTGAACGGCCCCCGCCGCGGCCTCGCCCGCCCGGCCGGAGGCCAGCCGCCGGCCGCTCAGCCGGAGGCCAGCCGCGCGCTCGCCCGCCCGGCCGGAGGCCAGCCGCCGGCCGCTCAGCCGGAGGCCAGCCGCGCGCTCGCCCGCGCCCAGCGGTCCAGCAGGGCGGCGGCCCGCCCGGAGTCCACCGCGTCGGCCGCGCGGGCATACCCGTCGGCCAGCGCCTCCGCCAGCCGCCCGGCGCCGGGCACGCCGGCCTGAGCCGCCAGCGCGGCGGCGGCGTTGAGCAGCACCGTCTCGCGCACCGGCCCCGGCTCGCCCGCCAGCACCGACCGGGCGACGGCGGCGTTGCGCGCCGGGTCGCCGCCGCGCAGGTCACCGGGCTCGCAGCGGGGGATGCCGATGCCGGCGGGGTCGAACCTGGCCTGCTCCACCGACCCCTGCCAGACCACCCAGACCGTGGACGGGCCCGTCGTGGTCAGCTCGTCGAGGCCGTCGTCGCCGTGGAAGACCAGCGCCGAACAGCCCCGCCCGGCCAGCACCCCGGCCAGCACCGGCCCCATCCGGGGGTCGGCGACGCCCACCGCCTGCGCCTGCGGCCGCGCCGGGTTGGCGACCGGGCCGAGGAAGTTGAAGACCGTGGGAACGCCCAGCTCCCGGCGCGGAGCGGCGGTGTGCCGCAGCGCCGGGTGGTACAGCGGGGCGAACAGGAACACCACGCCGGTCTCCTGCATCAGCTTCTCGGTCTGGGCCGGGGCCAGGTCGATCACCACGCCCAGCGCCTCCAGGACGTCGGCCGCCCCGCAGGCCGACGAGGCGGCCCGGTTGCCGTGCTTGGCCATCCGGGCGCCGGCGGCGGCGGCCACGATCGAGCCCATCGTGGAGATGTTCACCGTGCGCGCCCGGTCGCCCCCGGTGCCGACCAGATCGGTCAGCGGCCCGGGAATCGACAGCGGCGTGGCGTGGCCGAGCATCGCCGAGGCGAGCCCCTCCACCTCGGCGGCGGTCTCGCCCTTCATCCGCAGCGTGACCCCGAACGCCGCGATCTGCGCGGGCGTGGCAGCCCCGGTCATGATCTCGTTCATCGCCCACGCGGCGGCGTCGGCGGGCAGCGACTCGCCGCGCACCAGCGCGCCGATCAGCGCGGGCCAGGAGTAGGGGGAGTTCATCAGGGCTCCTTCACTGCGGTCACCGGTTCACTGCGGTCACCGGCCCGCCGCGGTCAGGCGAAGGCGGGCGGGGCCCCGGCCGCCGCCCGGCGGCGCATGAGCCCGGCCAGCTCGCCAGCCAGCGCCGCCGGGTCGATCGGGTGGGAGACCACCGCGTCCGCGCCCGACCACGTCGCCAGCCAGCCGTCATCTGCCCTGCCGATCACCAGCAGCACCGGCGGGCAGTCGAACACCTCGTCCTTGGCCTGACGGCACACCCCCATGCCGCCGGCCGGCTGGGCCTCGCCGTCCAGCACCATGACGTCCGCGCCCCCCGCGTCGAGCAGCCGGATCAGGGCGGGATGGGTCGCGACCTCGATGATCTCGGCCTCCGGCACGTCGGGCGCGGGGCGCTTGCCGATCGCGAACCGGATCCTGGCGCGGGTGTCGGCGTCATGGCTGTACACGACAACTTTCATGCCTGGATGCTACCGGCGGGCAGCGCCGCCGGCCCGCCCGCCGGCCCGCCTGGCCGGGCCGGCGGATCAGGGGGTCGTGGCGCGTTCCCCTACCGGGTGTCGTAATAATGGGCGCGTGACGACAGCAACGAGCGCGCCCGTCGTGCCGCGCACCCCCGCCAGCCGGCCCAACCTGGTCAGCGTCGGGACGATCGTCTGGTTGTCCTCGGAGCTGATGTTCTTCGCGGCTCTGTTCGCCATGTACTTCACGATCAAGTCGGTGGACACCGGCCGCCACATGCCCTGGCCGGGGGCGACGCTGAACTACCCGCTCGCCACCACGAACACGATCGTGCTGATCCTGTCGAGCGTGACCTGCCAGATGGGCGTGTTCGCGGTCGAGCGGGGCCAGGTCAGGCGGCAGGGGCCGTGGTTCACCCCGTGGACGCCGCGGCACGGGTGGGCGAACTGGGGCCTGCGCGAGTGGTACGTGCTGTCGTTCCTCATGGGCGCGTACTTCATAGGAGGGCAGGGGTACGAGTACCTCGACCTGATCATCAAGCAGCACCTGACGCTGTCGTCGAGCAACTACGGATCGGTCTTCTTCCTCACCACCGGATTCCACGGCCTGCACGTGACCGGCGGCCTGATCGCGTTCCTGTTCCTGCTCGGCCGCACGTTCGCGGCCAAGCGCCTCACCCACGAGCTGCAGACCAGCGCGATCGTGGTGTCGTACTACTGGCACTTCGTCGACGTCGTGTGGATCGGCCTGTTCACCACCATCTACCTGCTCCCGCTGACCGGAAAGTAGCGACAGCCGTGCCCTCGATCTCCCTCAGGCGCCGCCGGCCCGCGGCCGGCTACGCCGTCATCGCGCTCGGCCTGCTCACCGTGGGCACGGCCTACGCCGCCATCACCAGCGCGGCCGCCGCCTCGGCCTCGGCGCCCGGCATCACGAGCCAGAACCAGCTCGCCGAGGGCCGGGCGATCTTCCTGCAGGAATGCGCGACGTGCCACGGCCTGTACGCGCAGGGCACCCCGGGGGTGGCGCCCAGCCTGATCGGGGTCGGCTCGGCCGCGGTCGACTTCCAGGTGAGCACCGGCCGGATGCCCGCCCGGGAGCCGGCCGCGGAGATGCCGCGCAAGCCGGTCCAGCTCACCACCCGGCAGATCCACGCCCTGGCCGCCTACATCGCCTCGCTCGGCGGCGGCCCGGCGATCCCCACCGCCGGCCAGGTCAGCATCGCCGGCGCGAACCCCGGCCTCGGCCAGCAGCTGTTCGTCACCGACTGCGCGCAGTGCCACAACTTCGTCGGCGCCGGCGGCGCGCTGACCTACGGCAAGTACGCCCCGGCGCTGACCGCGTCCACTCCCACCCAGATCTACGAGGCGATGCTGACCGGCCCGGAGGCGATGCCGGTCTTCAACAACACGACGATCACCCCGCAGCAGAAGCGCGACATCATCGCGTACATCGTGGAGACCAGGCAGGAGCCGAACCCGGGCGGGTTCAGCCTGGGCCGGGTCGGCCCGGTCACCGAGGGCCTGGTCGCCTTCCTCGGCCTCCTGCTGTTCATGGTGTTCGCGGCCCTGTGGATCACCGCCAAGCACGGGAAGGCCCATGAGTGACTCACCCGCCGGCCACGGGCCGGGCGACATCGACGAGAACGGCCGCCCCGCCGGCGACGGACCCGCCGGCGACGGCGAGGCGCCGGGCGCCCCGCGCCGGCTGATCGGCACTCCCCCGCCGGCGAAGGCGCACGCCCTGCTCGCCGGGGAGCCGCCCGGCCGCCCTCCCGCCGCGCGCGAGCTCCCCGCCGACCCGCCGGACCCGGCGAAGGCCAAGCGGGCCGAGCGGGTCGTCGCAGCGTGCTTCCTGATCGCGATGCTCGCCGGGATCGCGTTCATCGCGTGCTACGTGATCTTCACCGGGAGCACGCTCACCGACGTCCAGCACTCCAACCTCGCGCTGGGGCTGAGCATGGCGCTCACGTTCCTCGGCCTGGCGGTGGGGGCGACGATCTGGGTCCGCCGGATCATGCCGCCGGTCGAGCTGACCGAGCAGCGCAAGCCGATGCGGTCGGCCGACGAGGACCGCGCGGCCTTCGCCGAGACCTTCGACGAGGGCGCGCAGGCCAGCCAGTTCGTCAAGCGGCCGCTGCTGCGCCGCACCCTCATCGCGGCGTCCATCCCTGCCGCGATCGCGCCGGTCATGCTGCTGCGCGACCTCGGGCCGCTGCCTGGCACCAGCCTGGATCACACGGTCTGGCGGCGCGGGCTGCGGCTGCTCGCCTACGGCGCCAACACTCCGATCAGGCCCGGCGACTTCAGCTCGCCCGGCGGGATGATCACCGTGGTGCCCGACGGCTACCAGGACGACTTCAACGCGCTCGCCAAGGCGGCGTGCATCATCATCAAGTTCGCCCCCGGGCAGATCGTGTACACCAGCCAGCCGCACCCGGTGCCCGGCCACGTGGTGGAGAACTGGACGGTCGACAACATCGTCTGCTACAGCAAGATCTGCACCCACGTCGGCTGCCCCGCCGCCCTGTACGAGCAGACCACCCACCACATCCTGTGCCCCTGCCACCAGTCGACGTTCGACGCCGCGCGCGGCGCCGAGGTGATCTTCGGCCCGGCCACCCGGCCGCTCCCCCAGCTGCCGATGACCGTCGACTCGCAGGGCTACCTCGTGGCGCGGAGCGACTTCACCGAGCCCGTCGGGCCCAGCTTCTGGGAGCGGTCATGAGCACTCGCAGCGCCCTCGGCGGGGTCGGCGGCTACCTGGACGACCGGTTCCGCGGCGCCAAGGGGATCCGGTCGTTCTTCCGCAAGATCTTCCCCGACCACTGGTCGTTCCTGCTGGGCGAGATCGCGCTCTACTCGTTCATCATCCTGCTGCTCACCGGGACCTTCCTGACCCTGTGGTTCAAGCCGAGCATGACCGAGGTCGTCTACCACGGCAGCTACGTCAAGCTCGACGGCGTCCGGATGAGCGAGGCCTACGCCTCGACGCTGAACATCAGCTTCGACGTGCGCGGCGGGCTGCTGATGCGGCAGATCCACCACTGGGCGGCCGACCTGTTCGTGGCCGCGATCATGGCGCACATGCTCCGGATCTTCTTCACCGGCGCGTACCGCAAGCCCCGCGAGATCAACTGGCTGATCGGGATCGTGCTGTTCACCCTCAGCCTGTTCGAAGGGCTCTTCGGCTACTCGCTCCCCGACGACCTGCTGTCCGGCGCGGGCCTGCGGATCACCCAGGGCGTGCTCCAGTCGATCCCGATCGTCGGGACCTACTTGTCGTTCTTCCTGTTCGGCGGGCAGTACCCGGGGAACGACATCATCCCGCGGCTGTACATCCTGCACGTGCTGGTGATCCCCGGCCTGTTCATGGCGCTGATCGGGGCGCACCTGTTCATCATGTTCCACCAGAAGCACACGCAGATGCCCGGCAAGGGCCGCACCGACGCGAACGTGGTCGGCGCCCCGATGTACCCGTACTTCATGGCCAAGACCGGCGCGTTCTTCCTGTTCACCTTCGCCGCCCTGGCGCTCGCGGCCACCTTCGCGCAGATCAACCCGATCTGGCTGTACGGGCCGTACAACCCGATCGCGATCTCGGCCGGCTCGCAGCCCGACTTCTACATGGGCTTCCTCGAGGGGTCGCTGAGGATCATGCCAGCGTGGCAGTGGGTGGTCGCCGGGCACACGTTCGCGCTCAACGTGTTCATCCCCGCGTTCGTGCCGCTCGGCATCGTGATGACCGGCGCCGCGCTGTGGCCGTTCCTGGAGCAGTGGATCACCGGGGACAGGCGCGAGCACCACGTGAACGACCGGCCCCGCAACGCGCCGACCAGGACCGCCCTCGGCATGGCCATGGTCTCGTTCTACGGCGTGCTCTGGGCCGAGGGCTCGAACGACGTGATCGCGGACCACTTCGACATCGCGCTCTACACGGTCACCGAGATCGCCCGGGTCGCCGTGTTCGTCGTCCCGATCCTCACCTACATCATCACCAAGCGGATCTGCCTTGGCCTGCAGCGCAAGGACCGGCACCTGCTCGAGCACGGCGTGGAGACCGGCATCATCCGGCAGCTGCCGACCGGGGAGTTCATCGAGGAGACCCGGCCGGTCTCCGAGGAGATGCGGGCCAAGCTGGTGCTGCCCGCGCCGCCGCCCGCGCTGCCGGGCGGCGGGCACGCGCCCGACGAGGACGTGCCCCCGCCGAAGATGCGCGGCGGCATGGGCCGGGTGAGGGCCAGGCTGAACAAGATCGTGACCGAGCAGGTCCCGGCCGGGACGCACGGCAACGGGCACGGCGCGGAGGGCGACGGGGCGCCGGCCCGCGCCGCCATCGGCGCCGGGCCGCACGGCGCCGGCCAGGCCGAGGCAGGTGACAGCCCGCAGCACGGCACGCCATCGGCGTGAGCAGGGACCGGGCCCCCGTCAGCAGGGACCGCGCCCCCGTCAGCAGGGACCGCGCCCCCGTCAGCAGGGACCGCGCCCCCGTCAGCAGGGACCGCGCCCCCGTCAGCAGGGCCGGACCTGGTCCGACCGGCCCGGGGCCGGCGCCCGGTGCCCGGGCATCGCGGCGGGCCGGAGGCGCGTGGTTCGCCTCGCCTCCGGCCCGCCGCGGGTTGCCCGCCTGCTAGCCGCTGACGTCGCCGGGCTCAGCCCAGGCAGCCGGGCACCGAGCTGGGCGGCGCGCAGTTGTCCGGGATGTTCCCCGCGATGATGCTCACGATCGCCACCGCGTTGCCGCCGTTGTAGATCCCGCCGCCATCACCGGCCCGGTTGGAGCTGATGATGGAGTTGCGCAGCAGGACGTCCCCGTCGTTGTAGATCGCCCCGCCGTCGCCGAGGGCCACGTTCTGGCCGATCACCGAGCCGCGCACCGCGGTGTCGCCGTCGCTCCAGATGGCGCCGCCGTCGCCGTCGGCGACGTTCAGGAGCAGCTTCGAGGTCATCACCAGCAGGTATCCCCCGCTGTTGTCGATCGCTCCTCCGCTGGTCGCCTCGTCGCCGGCGAGGTAGTCGCTGACCAGCTCGACCACGCCGCCGGTGAGCGACCAGGCCCTCGTGCCCGGGGACAGCCGGGCACCGCGGGCCGACCCGAGCGTGCCCGCCACGTCGGTCCCCTGTGCGATCGCGACCGCCCCGCCTTCCGGTGCCGAGTCGTGGGCCAGCACGCTGTGCTCGACCTCCACCGAGTTGGGCTGCCCGGAGTCACCGGAGGTGGTCGTCGTCGGCTGGATTCCCGGCATCAGCTCGATGCCGCCACCCGGTCCGTTCGACGTGCAGCCGGTGATCCAGCCGCCCCTGACCGTGGCGGAGCCGCCGGCTATGACCGCAACGCCGCCCCCGCCCTGCGTCGCCTGGCAGTCCCGGACCGGGCTGCCCGTGAGCGCGAGGCTGCCGCCGTCGGCCAGGTAGCACCCCCCGACCGTGGAGACGGCACCGTCTCGGACCGTGACGCCGGCGACGGTGAGCGAGCCGCCCCGGTCCACCTCCAGGATCCGGAACTCCGGGGCAGTGCTGTCCCGTTCGATCACGCTGAACGCGCCCCGGATGGTCACGTCACCGGTGATGACCGGCAGTCCATTGCCGCCGAATACGCCCGTGTTATTGGCGCTGGTCAGGGTGTAGACGCACCCCGCCGCCAGCTCGACGATCGCCGGGGAGTTACTGTTGGCATCGGTGATCGCCTTGATGAGGTCATTGACCCGCGTGGCCTGGTTCGGGTCGCACCCGACCGGATAGACGTTCTGTATCGGCAGGCTGTCCCGCACGGGCTGCGCGCTGGCGAGCGCCGGAGAGCCGGCCAGAAGGCCGGCGACGCCCAGGATCCCGAGAAGGCCGCCGCATCTTCGCATGCGCATGTCCGATCCCCCCTGTGCCGTTCGATGACATCGCGCGGAGCGAATGCCGCACCTGCGCCCCCATGCCAGCGGCACCCCCGGGTTGCCCGTCACTCCGCGCAGTCAGATTGTCTCTCACCGCGAGCGCCGGCGTGCGCCATACAGCGGCATGTCGGCCGCGTGAAACGCCGTGGCCCCGCCAGGGCACGGCCGACGGGCATGAGGCGGCCGGGCGATGGGCTCGTTCAGTGGGCGTAATGGCCGCGGTAGTACTCGAAGACGAAGCCGATCACGCTGAGCACCACCGCGAGCAGGCCGATCAGGAACAGCCACCAGCCGATCGCCGCGCCCAGCGCCGCCAGGCCGGCGGCGAGGCCGACGAAGAGCGGCCACCAGCTGTGCGGGCTGAAGAAGCCCAGCTCGCCGGTGTTCTGCTCGATCTCCCCGGCCGGGTCGTCCTCCGGCCGCCGGTCCAGCCGCCGGCCGGTGAACAGGACGTAGAAGCCGGTCAGGAACGCCAGCCCGACGGCCAGCGCCAGGGCCGTGCCGCCGGTCGGATCGTGCGCCAGGCTCCAGTAGACCGCGTCGGCCGCGCCGAAGAAGACGGCGCATCCCAGGAAGAGCCAGCCCTCGACCCTCATGCCGCCACCCCAGCCTTCGTCACGTCGTCCATCGCCGAGCCGGTCCCGCCCTGGTTCGCGGGGCTCAATGCCCCGCCCCGAGCGCCTCGCGGCGCTCGGCCGGATCCCGCCCGGCCCGCACGGTCGGGTGATGCACGTCGAACGCCGGCCGCTCGGACCGGATGCGCGGGATCGAGACGAAGTTGTGCCGCGGCGGCGGGCAGGACGTCGCCCACTCCAGGGAGTTCCCGTATCCCCACGGATCGTCGCTGGTGACCCGCTCGCCGTGCTTCCAGGTCTTGTACACGTTGTAGAGGAAGACGAACGTGGACGCGCCGAGGATGAACGAGCCGATCGAGGAGATCTGGTTCAGCGTGGTCGCGAGCGGCGGCAGGAACGGGTAGTTGGCGATCCGGCGCGGCATCCCCATCACGCCCAGCCAGTGCTGGACGAGGAACGTCATGTTGAACCCGATGAAGACCAGCCAGAAGTGCCACTTGCCCAGCCGCTCGTCGAGCATCTTGCCGGTCCACTTCGGCCACCAGAAGTAGAACCCCCCGAACATGCAGAACACCACGGTGCCGAACAGCACGTAGTGGAAGTGCGCCACCACGAAGTAAGTGCCGTTGACCGCGAAGTCCAGCGGGGGCGAGGCCAGGATGATCCCGGTGAGCCCGCCGAACAGGAACACGACCATGAAGCCGAGGACGAAGATCATCGGCGTCTCGAACGTGATCTGGCCGCGCCAGATCGTGCCGAGCCAGTTGAAGAACTTCACCCCGGTCGGGACCGCGATGAGGAAGGTCATGAACGAGAAGAACGGCAGCAGCACGGCGCCGGTGGTGAACATGTGGTGCGCCCACACGGTCATGGACAGGCCCGCGATCGCGATCGTCGCGGCCACCAGGCCCTTGTAGCCGAACAGCGGCTTGCGGCTGAACACCGGCAGGATCTCGGTGGCCACGCCGAAGAACGGCAGGGCGAGGATGTACACCTCGGGATGGCCGAAGAACCAGAACAGGTGCTGCCACAGGATCGCGCCGTTGCTGTTCGCGGTGAAGACCTGGGCGCCGAACTTCCGGTCGATCTCGAGCACCAGCAGGGCGGCGGCGAGCACCGGGAACGCCAGCAGCACCAGGATCGAGGTGAGCAGCACGTTCCAGGTGAAGATCGGCATGCGGAACATCGTCATGCCGGGCGCCCGCATGCAGAAGATGGTGGTGACGAAGTTGACGCCGCCGAGGATCGTGCCGAGCCCGCCCAGCGTCAGGCCCATGATCCACATGTCGGCGCCGACGCCGGGCGAGTACACCTGGCTGGTCAGCGGCGAGTACGCGTACCAGCCGAACGCCGCCGAGCCGCCCGGCGTCAGGAAGCTGAACAGCACGATCAGCCCGCCGAACAGGAAGAAGTAGTAGCTGAGCAGGTTCAGCCGGGGGAAGGCGACGTCCGGCGCGCCGATCTGCAGCGGCATGATCTCGTTCGCGAAGCCGACGAACAGCGGCGTGGCGAACAGCAGCAGCATGATCGTGCCGTGCATGGTGAACAGCTCGTTGTACTGCTCGTCGGAGACCAGGTGCAGGTCAGGCCCGAGGAGCTGGGCCCGGATGATCATCGCCATCAGGCCGCCGACGAGGAAGAAGCCGAACGACGTGATCAGGTACAGGTGGCCGATGATCTTGTGGTCGGTGGAGGAGAGCCAGTCCGCGAGCACCGACCCCTTCCGGTAGGGGCGCGGCGCGGCGAGCGGCGTCTGCAGGTCGGTGCTGGTCGCGGTCACTGGGCACCCCCGGAGGCGTTCTGCTGCGACTGCTGCTGGCGGATCCACTGGCGGAACTGGGCGGGAGTCACGATCTTGAGCGTGAACAGCATGCGGCTGTGGTAGACGCCGCACAGCTCGGCGCAGCGGCCGATGAACGTCCCCGTCCTGATCGGCGTGATCGTGAACCGGTTCGGGAAGCCGGGGACCGCCTGGCGCTTGAACTCGAAGGCGGCGACCCAGAACGAGTGGACCACGTCCGGCGAGGTCAGGTTGAACCGCACGGTCTGGTTCACCGGGATCTCCAGCAGCGGCAGGCGGCTGGCCGGCTCGCCCGGCACCCACATCTGGCCGACCTCGGTGACCATCCGGTACGGCGCCTTCGGGTTGCTGAGCGCGTACTGCGGGTACCGGAACTGCCAGGTCCACTGCTCGGCGATCACATCGACGACCACGTCGGGGTGGGCCGGGTTGCGGGTGATGTAGCTCTCGTCCCGGGCGGTGAAGTAGAACATCACCCCGATCATGATGAACGGCAGGACCGTGTACAGGATCTCGATCGGCAGGTTGTACCGGACCTGCCTGGGCAGCTCGTCGCCGCGCTTGCGGTGGAAGATGATCGCCCACAAGATCCCGCCCCAGACGACGAACCCGACGCAGAAGGCGGCGATCCACGAGCCCTGCCACATCGACAGGGTGACCTGCCCCTGCCTGCTCGCCGGCAGCGGCATGCCGAGGCGGGTGAGGTCGGTCGACTGGCATCCCGTCGTCACCAGGGCCAGCCCGAGCAGGACCGCGGCGCTCGGCACCCAGCGCCGGAGCCGGCGCGTTCTCCCTTCCCTGCGGGGGGCGGTGGTGGGACTCACAGGCTGCCTTCCCGGTGTGGCCATCCTCCAGGGCGCGCCCTGGGCGACCGCGTGGCCCGGCGGGCGCGGCCGCTGTCCTACAGGCTGTCGTGCACACAGTACAACGCCCGGGGCGCCGCGCACGGGGGGCCCCCGCCGGATCGGCCCGCGCCGGGCGGCCTGCGCCGGCCGATTCCGGGGGCCGCCGCCCGGCTCCGCCCGGCGGCGGCCGTAGGGTCGTGGGCGTGGTGTACTTCGATGCCGCGTCGGCCGAGCCGATGGTGCCGGAGGCCGCCCGGGCGCTGCTCGCCGGGCTTGAGGACGGCTGGGCGGACCCGGTCCGGCTGCACCGCGAGGGACGGCGCGCCAGGCTCCTGCTCGACCAGGCCCGCGAGCGCGTCGCGGCCGTGCTCTCCTGCCGGGCCGATGAGGTCACCTTCACCGCCTCCGGCACCGAGGCGGTCCACCTGGGCGTGCTCGGCGTCGTCGAGGCCCGCCGGTCGGCGGCCCGCGGAGCCGGGCACGTCGTCGTCAGCGCCGTCGAGCACTCCAGCGTGCTGAACGCGGGCGCCCACGCCGAGCGGGGCGGAACGGCGGTGACGGTCGCCGGGGTCGGGGCGGATGGCCGGGTGGACATGGCCGCGTTCGCCGCTGCGCTCCGCCGCGAGCGGACCGTGCTCGCCTGCCTCCAGTCGGTCAACCAGGAGGTCGGGACCGTCCAGCCGGTGGAGGAGATCGCCGCCGAGTGCGAGGCCGCGGGGGTGCCGCTGCTCGTCGACGCCGCCGCCTCCGCCGGGCGGATGGCCTTGCCGGGCGGCTGGTCGCTGCTGGCGGCCAGCGGCCACAAGTGGGGCGGCCCGCCGGGAGTAGGCGTGCTGGCGATCCGCAGGCGGGTCAGGTGGCGGTCCCCGCTGCCCGCCGACGAGTGGCCGGCGCAGTCCGCGCCCGGGTTCCCGAACCTGCCCGCGATCATGGGTGCCGCGGCGGCGCTCGAGGCGTTCGACGCAGGGCGCGACGCCGCGGACGCCGCGCTCCGGCGGCTGACCAGCCAGATCAGGGAGAGACTGCCGAAGATCGTGCCCGACGTCGTGGTGCACGGGGACCCGGTGCTGCGCGCGCCCCACATCGTCGCGTTCTCCTGCCTGTACCTCGACGGCGAGGCGCTGGTGACCGAGCTGGACAAGGCCGGGTTCTCGGTCTCCTCGGGCAGCGCCTGCGCGTCCGAGACCGGGCAGCCCAGTCACGTCCTCGCGGCGATGGGCGCGGTCACCCACGGGAACGTGCGGGTCTCGCTGCCGCGCGGCACGGCGCAGGAGTCGGTGACGGCGTTCCTGGCCGCGCTTCCCGGGATCGTCGGCCGGCTGCGCGAGGCCATGGGCCAGCCGGCCGCCGGAGGCCGGCGGTGAGCCCGCGCCGGCGGGGGACCCGGGCCGCCGCCCAGGAGGCCGGCGGCGCCGGGCCGGCCCCCGAGGCGGCGCCCCGGCCGCCGCAGGCGCCGTCGCACGCGGGGCGGCCCGAGCCCGAGCCGCCCGCGGCGCGCATCGACGCGCTCGGCAGGAAGTGCCCGCTCCCGATCATCATGCTGGCCGGCCAGATCGGGTCGGTGCCGGTCGGCGGGCTGATCCAGGTGCTCGCCGACGACCCGGCGGCGCGCACCGACGTCCCGGCCTGGTGCGGCCTGAAGGCGCACCAGCTCGTCGCGGTGACCGAGCTGGCCCCGCGCCCCGGATGGGCCTTCCTGGTGCGCCGCTGCTACTAGCCACCGCTACCAGCCGCCGCCGGCCGCGCCCCGGCACCGGCCGGCCCGGCCCGCGGGCTCCCGCCCGCGGCCTCCCGCGCGGGGCCTCGGGGCGCCGCGGCAGGGGGACCGCGGTCTGGCCGACATCGGGGCGCGGACGCCTCTACACTCACGCTCGTGACGCACCAGCCCCGCCACTGGCCACCCGGCACCGCCCGCGCGGCCGATCCGGGCCGCGGCGATACGCCGGGGGCCGCCGCTTCGACGCTCACCGTGCCGGTGTTCGCCGACCTTTCCGGCCGCCGGCGGCGGCTGCTGCGCCTGATCGGCGCGGGGGCGAGCGTCCTGTGCGCCGGGGCGCTGACCGTGGTGGGCGTCGGGCTGGCCGGCGGCCCCAAGCCGCCGTTCGGCCTGGGGGGCGGGGCCCCGTCCCCCCCCGGGGGCGGGCACCGATCGGGCCCGCGCCACGGCGGCCGGCCCGCGGAGCCGGGCACCGCTCCGGCATCCCGGGGCCCGGGGCACCGGGCCGGCCGGTCCCCCTCCCCGCGCCCGTCACCGGGGAAGGACCCGTCGCCGAGCCCGAGGCCGTCGGCCTCCGGCTCGCCATCCTCCTCGCCCACCAGCACCACGGCCTCCCCGTCGCCGACGGCGAGCACGAAGTCGCCGCCCGGCCGCAGCCACTCCCCCAGCCCGCATCCGCACCCGTCCAAGTCGCACTAACGGCCAGACATGCCAGCTGCCACGCCGGCCGCCCGGGCCCGCCATCGCGCCGTCCGCCAGCCCCGCGGCCACTGGCTCTTCCTTGCGCTGGTGCTGCTCGTCGTGGCCGCGGCCCTCCTGGTCGAGGGGTACACCCATGGCGTGCTCGGCGAGTCGCCGCAGACCGCGAACCAGGCCGGGGCGCGCGGCAGGCCGGGGCCGCCCGCGCTGGTCAACGGGGGCCCGGTGATCAACGCGGCCGGCGCCAGGCCGTTCTCCTACCAGATCCCGGCCCGCACCGTCGTGCTCAGCTTCGACGACGGGCCGGACCCGACCTGGACGCCGAGGATCCTCGCCGTCCTGAGGCGCTGGCACGTGCCGGCGAACTTCTTCGTGGTCGGCGCGCACGCGGCCAGCTGGCCGGGCCTGGTCCGCGAGGAGCTGCGCGCGGGCGACGAGGTCGGCTCCCACACCTACACCCACGTCAATCTCGCCACCGCCGGCTGGCAGCTGCCGTTGCAGCTCACGCTCACCCAGAACGCGCTCGCCGGGGCCGCCGGGGTCCGCACCGACCTGCTCCGCCCCCCCTACAGCAGCGTGGCCGACGCCCTCACGGCGGTCGACTGGCGCGCCTACCAGCGGGTCGCCCGCTACGGCTACCTGATCGTGCTGGCCACCGCGGACACCCGCGACTGGGCCAGGCCGGGCGTCGCCAGGATCGTCCGGAACGCGACGCACTGGCCCGGCCAGGCCCGCCACGGAGCGGTGATCATGCTGCACGACGCCGGCGGCAACCGCGCGGAGACCGTCCGCGCGCTCCCGCTGATCATCGCCGCGCTCCGGGCGCGTGGCTACCGGTTCAGCACGATCACCGCGGCGCTGCGCCTCCCGTGGGCCGACACGCCGGTGACCCCCCGGCAGCGCCTCATCGGGGCCGCGCTGGTGCTCACCCAGCAAGCGGCCGACCACTCGGTCGCCGTCCTCGCCGTGGCGCTGGTGGTGGCCAGCGTGCTGCTGGTGCTGCGCCTGCTCGCGCTGGTGTGCTTCGCGGCGGCGCACCGCAGGCGCGTGCGCAGGCTCCCGGTGCCACGCCGGCCCCGGGCCGCGCCGGGGATCTCGGTGATCGTGCCCGCCTACAACGAGGCCGCGGGCATCGCCGCCACGGTCCGGTCCATGGTCGCCAGCCGTTACCCGGGGGAGCTCGAGGTGATCGTGGTGGATGACGGCTCCACCGACGACACCGCCGCGATCGTGCGCGGGCTCCGGCTGCCCGGGGTGCGGCTGATCAGCCAGCGCAACGCGGGCAAGCCCGCGGCGCTCAACCGGGGCATCCTCGCGGCCAGGCACGACCTGCTCGTGCTGGTGGACGGCGACACCATCTTCGACCGGGACGCGCTCGCCTGGCTCGCGGCCAGGTTCGAGGACCCGCTGGTCGGCGCGGCCAGCGGGAACACCAAGGTCGCCAACCGGGGCGGCCTGCTCGGCCGCTGGCAGCACCTTGAGTACGTGATGGGCTTCAACCTGGACCGGCGGATGTTCGACATCCTCGGCACGATCCCGACCGTGCCCGGGGCCATCGGCGCGTTCCGCCGGGTGACCCTCGAGGACGTGGGCGGGCTGAGCTCCGCCACCCTCGCCGAGGACACCGACCTGACGATGGCGGTCTGCCGGTCCGGCTGGCAGGTGGTCTACGAGCCCCGGGCGATCGCGTGGACCGAGGCGCCGTCCACGCTCCGCCAGCTCTGGCGGCAGCGCTACCGCTGGTGCTACGGCACCATGCAGGCGATGTGGAAGCACCGCCGGTCGGTCATCGAGCGGGGCGCGTCCGGCCGGTTCGGCCGCCGGTGCCTGAGCTACCTGACGTTCTACCAGGTGCTGCTGCCGGTCATCGCGCCCGTCGTCGACCTGGCGGCGGTCTACGGCGTGCTGTTCCTCAACCTGGTGACGGTCGCCGCGTTCTGGGCCGGGTTCAACGTGCTGCAGCTGATCGCCTGCGGGTACGCGCTGGCCATCGACCGCGAGCGGCTGCGCACGCTGTGGGCGCTCCCGCTCCAGCAGGTCGTCTACCGCCAGCTGATGTACCTGGTCACGATCCAGTCGCTGATGACCGCGCTGCTGGGCACCCGGCAGCGATGGCAGGCGATGAGCAGGACCGGCGTCTTCGGCCGCGCGGCCGAGCCGGCCCCGCCCCCCGCACGGCGCCCGGATTTGGCACGATAGGCCCCATGACCGGAACGTTCAGCCTGCGGCGCCTGCACCACGTCCAGGTCGCCATTCCGCCCGGCGGCGAGGAGGCCAGCCGCCGGTTCTGGGGGGACGCGCTCGGCATGGCCGAGCTGCCGAAGCCGCCCGCCCTGGCGGCCCGCGGCGGCTGCTGGTTCGACGGCGGGGGGGTCGAGGTCCACGTGGGCGTCGAGCCCGGCTTCTCCCCGGCGCGCAAGGCACACCCCGCGATCCTGGTCAGCGGCATCAAGGAGCTGGCCGCGCGGCTTGAGGCGGCCGGAGCCGAGGTGGCCTGGGACGACGATATGCCCGGCTACGAGCGGTGCTATGCCGCCGACCCGTTCGGCAACCGGATCGAGTTCCTCGAGCCCAAGCCCCGGTCGCGGGCCTGAGCCCGCCGGAGCCACGGCGCCCGGGCCCGCCGGAGCCACGGGCCTTGGGCGCAGGCCCGCCGGGCCCCGGGCTGAACCGGGTCAGATGTAGCAGCGGGCGATGTCCGCTGCCGCCTCGTCCCCGTACGCGGCCGCGAAGCGCGCCGCCAGGGGCTCGGGATGCAGCTCGTACTCCTGGGTGCCGGTGGTCTCCAGGGCGTGGACCGCGACCACGTTGCCGAGCTGGGCGGCCCGCTCCAGGCTCAGGCCCCAGGAGACCGCCGCGAGGAAGCCGGCCCGGAACGCGTCCCCGGCGCCGGTCGGCTCCTTCGGCGTGACGCCCGGCACGCCGGGGACGTGGACCGGCGGGTACCCGGCCCGGTCTATCCGGGCCCCGCGGGCGCCGAGCGTGGTGACCCGCACGCCGACCCGGTCGTTCAGGTCCGCCGCGGTCCAGCCGGTCTTCCGCTCGGTGAGGGCGGCCTCGTACTCGTTGCAGAACAGGTAGTCCGCGCCGGTGATCAGCGACCGCACCTGCTCGCCGTCCAGCCTGGCCAGCTGCCATGATGTGTCGGCGGCGAACGGGATCTGGCTTTGCGCGCACTGCTTGGTGAAGGCCAGCATCGCATCGGGATCGCTTGCGCCGATCACCACCAGCTCGACCTCGCCGGCCAGCTCGGACAGGTCGATCTGGCGGTCCTCGGTCATCGCGCCGGGATAGAACGAGGCGATCTGGTTCATGTCCAGGTCGGTCGTGGCCATGTACCGGGCGGTGTGGTGCCGCTTGGACTCCCGCACCCCGCTGGTGTCCACGCCGTGCCGCTCCAGCCAGGCGCGGTACTCCCCGAAGTCCCGCCCTGCCGTGCCGACGAGCAGCGGGCGCAGCCCGAGGGAGCCCAGGCCGAAGGCGATGTTGGCCGCGACCCCGCCCCGCCTGACCACGAGCGAGTCAACCAGGAACGACAGAGCGATCTTGTCGAGCTTGTCCGGCATGATCTGGTCGGCGAACCTGGCCGGGAACGTCATGAGATGGTCGGTCGCGATCGACCCGGTGACTGCGATGCGCACGGCGGTCCTTGTCGGGGAGGGAGCCGGCCCGTGGCCCCGGCACGGGTGGCGGGAACGGCCGGATCAGTGGAAGGAGTCGCCGCAGGCGCACGAGCCCGTCGCGTTCGGGTTGTCGATCGTGAAGCCCTGCTTCTCGATCGTGTCCACGAAGTCGATGGTCGCCCCGGCCAGGTAGGGCACGCTCATCTTGTCGGTCACCACGTCGACGCCGTGGAAGGTGCTCACGACGTCGCCGTCGAACTCGCGCTCGTCGAAGTACAGCTGGTACCGCAGGCCCGAGCAGCCGCCCGGCTGCACCGCGATCCGCAGCCGCAGGTCATCACGGTCCTCCTGGGCCAGCAGGCTGCTCACCTTGGCCGCCGCCGCCTCGGTGAGGATGACACCCTGGGCCGTCACGTCGTTCTGCACCGTCATCTGGCAAGCTCCCGCAGGTCTGAGGGCCGCGCCGGGCGGGCGGCTCGTTCATGCTCTCTCAACGATATGCCCCGCGCCGGCATTCCAGGCGCCGGCCCGCCAGCCTGGCCGCAGGCGGGCGGGCCGGCCCGGCGCCGAGCCACGCCTCTCTGCTATCGTCAATTGGACGATAAGTTTCCGGGACGAAGCGGGGTCGCCATGTCCAGGCACTCAGTCCAGATCACCGCCGGCGGCCCGGGCCGGGCCGGCGAGCCGGCGATCGCGGCGGCGCCATCCGCCCAGGCAGCCCCGGCCCAGGCAGCCCCGGCCCAGGCAGCCCCGGTTACCCAGGCGGACCCCGGCCCGGCCGGGGACCACCGCCGGCTTCCGCTGCTGGTCCTCGGCGCCGGCGCCGACCCGTCGGCTGAGCGCGGCACGTCCTGCCCCGGCGAGCTGCCCGCGCCCTCCGACCCGGAGCTGGTGCGCCGCGCCGGGCGGGCCCGTGCCGCCCTCGGCGACCGGGCGTTCGTGCTCGGCCATCATTACCAGCGTGACGAGGTGATCGCGTTCGCCGACGTCACGGGAGACTCGTTCAAGCTCGCCCGGGAGGCGGCCGCCCGGCCGGACGCCGAGTACGTGATCTTCTGCGGCGTCCACTTCATGGCCGAGTCCGCGGACATCCTCACGGCCCCGTCCCAGCAAGTGATCCTGCCGGACCTGGCGGCGGGCTGCTCGATGGCGGACATGGCGACGTTCAGCCAGGTCGAGGAGTGCTGGGAGGAGCTCGGCGACCTCCGCGTCGCGGATTCGGTGGTCCCGGTCACCTACATGAACTCCTCTGCCGACATCAAGGCGTTCACCGGCCGGCACGGCGGCACGGTCTGCACCTCCTCCAACGCCAGGCGGGCGCTGGACTGGGCCCTGGGCAAGGGCAGCAAGGTGCTGTTCCTGCCCGACCAGCACCTGGGGCGGAACACGGCCGTCCTCGAGCTCGGCATGAGCCCGGATGACTGCGTGGTCTGGGACCCGCGCAGGCCGGGCGGCGGCCTGGACCCGCGGGCGCTGCGCCGGGCGACCATGATCCTGTGGCGCGGCCACTGCTCGGTGCACGGCCGGTTCACCGCGGAGAACGTGGCGCGGGTGCGGCGGGAGATCCCCGGGGTGAACGTGCTCGTCCACCCCGAGTGCGTGCACGAGGTCGTCCGCGCGGCCGACGTGGTCGGCTCGACCGAGAAGATCATCGCGACGATCGGGCAGGCCCCCTCCGGGTCGGCCTGGGCTGTCGGCACCGAGCTGAACCTGGTGCGGCGGCTCGCCCAGGCCCACCCCGACAAGACCATCGTCTACCTGGACAAGACCGTCTGCTTCTGCTCGACGATGAACCGGATCGACCTGCCGCACCTGGTGTGGGCGCTGGAGTCCCTGGCCGACGGGCGGGTGGTCAATCGCATCACGGTCGACCCTGAGACGGCGCGCCAGGCCAGGGCCGCGCTCGACCAGATGCTCGCGCTCCCCTGACCGGGCGCCCCGCGCGCCGGCCCGCGCGGGCCGGCCCGCCGGATCCCGTGCAGCGCCCGCCCCGGATCCGCCCCCTTAGCAACTGCGATGAATTAACTTCGTCTTCGGCCTCGGGGGCGCTACGGCTTGTGGTACGGGCGAGGCTGCGGATTGCGGCTGTCACGGCCCGGCCGAGGTGTGCAGGCTGGCACGCCGATGATCGAGTAGACGATCTTCCCGCCATACGGCCCTGGCCGGTGTCCCCATTCGGCGCTGAGCTTGTCCACGATCATCAGCCCTCGCCCGCGGTCGGAGTCCGCCTCTGCGTCCGCGAGAACGGGCGGGCTCGGGTCGCGGTCGAGTACCTCGATCGCGATCTGGCCAGCCCAGCAGCCGGATCGTGAGCGTGACATGAGCCGCGGCGGGCTGATCCCGGCGCACGGGACCGGCCACGGGGCGCGTTGCCGTCACGGCATTGGTCACCAGTTCCGATACGACCAGCTCGATATCGTCGCCGAGTTCGTCTAGGCACCATTCGGCGAGCACCTGCCGTGCATGCATGCGGCCCAGCCGGGCGGCGCGAGGATCGGCTGCGAGCTCGACCCCCGAAGCAGCCTGCGCGTCCGGCAGCGTCGGCCGCTGCGGCGGCCCCGGGCGTGCCGCCGGTTCCAGCGCGTGGCTCGCGGGTGACGGCGCGCTATGACCGTCGTCCGCCGCGGCACGAGGACCGGCGCCGGCGCGCGCCGGGCTGGCGTCACGCGGCTGGCACGGTGCCTTCGGCGCGGGCTGGGGGATCATCATGCCTCACACGGGAGAGTCGGAGCCGGACCGCAGCCAGTGCGGTGCGGTCGGATTCACAGTCAAGCCCGGCCAGGCTGTGCCGGGCAGGGTGCGAGCGGCTGGAGATGTGGCGAGCCATTCACACGGGGTGTGGATACGCCTCGCGCATAGCCGAGGACTAGCCGGCTGCTTAGGCTGATGCTGACGCGACACAGGAGCATGCCGAGATGACTGAGCCGAACATCCTGCTTGACGCCTTAATCGAGGAGGCGCACCTTTCCCATGCCGGGTTCGCGGCACGCATCAACGAGCTCGGCCGTCGGCGCGGGATTGCCCTTTACTATGATCACGCGTCAGTTGCCCGGTGGATTCGTGACCACGCCATTCCGCGCGGCGACGTGCCGGAGATCATCTGCGAGGTCATCACCGCGAGGCTCGGCCGGCCGGTGACCCTGGCAGCGGCCGGGCTGGACCGTTCCCGGGGCGACCGGATATCCGACGCGCCGCTGCCACAGGTGCTCGACCGCGCCGCGGCGTTCTGGCGAAGCGAGGCCAGGTCCGCCACCGGATCCGCGGAGAGGTCGGCAGTTGTCAGCGGGCCCGCGGCGATAGCGCCAGTCTTCGAGTGGGAGAACCCGCCGGATGATCTCGACGTCTCCAGTCAGCGCGGGCACCGGATCGTCACCCCGGCCGACGTGGTCGCCGTCCGCGAGGCCCGGGCCCGGTATGAGGAGATGTACCGGCGCGTCGGCGGCATCCCGGTGTTCCCGCGAGTGATCGGGTTCCTGAACGGCCAGGTAGCGCCGCTGCTGCGGGAGAGCTACGACAACGCGACCGGGCAGCAGTTGATGCGCGCGGCCGGGGGCATCGTAGCGATCGCGGGCATCTGCCTGTACGACGCCGACCGGCAGGCCGCCGCCCAGCGGCACTTCTTCGACTCGCTGCGTCTCGCCAAGGCCTCTGGTGACCGCGGTTTCGGCGGCTACGTCGTGGCCCTGCTGGCGAACCAGGCTATGTGCCTGGGCCGCTACCGGCAGGTCATCCAGTGCGCCGAGACCGCGCTACGCGGGGCGCGGACCCGGCTGAGCCCGGCCCTGGTGACCGACCTGTGCACCTTGCAGGCCAAGGCCTATGCCCGGATGGGCGAGCGCAAAGAATGCCATGTCCAGATGCGCCGGGCCGAGCACATGGCCGGCCGGATCCGGCGCAGCGACGAGCCGCCCGAAACGGACTACGTGCAGCCCGGGCTGGCCGAGCTGCAGCACGCTGAGGCGCTCAGGCAGCTCGGTGACCTATCCCCCGCCCAGTCCTATGCCGAGGAGGCACTGGCCGTCGCCGGGCAGTGTCACCTACGCAGCCAGGTGCACCGCTACGCCACGCTCGCGCTCGTGCTCGCGGCCCGCGGCGAAACCGGCGCTAGCGCGGGCGCGGCGTTGAGGATGCTTGACAGGGCCAGGGGAATGGAATCCCGGCGGATCCGCGACCGCGTGCGGGACGTCACCCAAGCCATCCGGGCGCGCGGCGACTCCGCCGCGGCACGCGAGGTCGCCGAGCGGGCCCGCGACCAGTTCGCTGTGCCAGTATGACCTGGTAAACGCACCGGGGCGGCCAGCAGACCGGAGGCTGTTCCGGCGCTGCCCGCTGCGACGGAAGAGCGCGCTCATGCAATGGAAGGTCATCTCCGAACGGCCGCTGTACCAGGACGAGTGGCTGGACATCCGGATCGCCGACATCGAGCTGCCCGACGGCCGCCATCTCGCGCACCGCTCCATCCACACGCCTGCCGGCGCAGGCGTTGTCGCGGTCGGCAATGACGGGCGAGTACTGCTGATCTGGCGCCACCGCTACATCACCGGCACGTGGGGGTGGGAGATCCCGATCGGCAAGATCGAGCACGGTGAAGCCCCGCCGGAGGCCGCCGCCCGGGAATTCGAGGAGGAGACCGGCTGGCGCCCTGGCCCGCTGCGGCCCCTGCTCACGGTCTTGCCGACACCCGGGCTCAGCACCTCCGCCCATCACATCTACCGGGCAGACTCGGCGATCCACGTGGGCAAGCCCGCCGACGGCTTCGAGTCCGAGCGCGTCGCCTGGGTGCCGCTGGGCGACCTGCGCTCGTTGATCGCCAAAGGAGATATCACCAGCGGCACTACCCTCGCGGCCGTGCTCTACGTCCTACCTGACAGCTCCTGACCGCGGTCGCCCGGACCGGCCTGGCCAAAGCGGCCACGAGGTCAGCCTCGACGGCCACCACTACCAAGTCCCCGTCAAACAGCACGGCACCTGGGCCTTCGTCAAGACAGGCCGGGGGCGCCCCACACGGGGAACCAGCGGCCCAGGTCGGGCTCGATCTTCAGGTCGTTCTCCAGCACGCCGCGGACGGACAGCTCCGCGGCGTTGTCCCGGCGCTCGCCGGACAGCGGCGCGAACGGGTAGAACGTGCCCCGCTTGTACAGGTAGACCAGGCCGAGCCGCTTGCCCGCCGGAGTGCGGAACCCGAGGATCGTGCAGAGCAGCTGGGGGCCGAAGCCGTTCGCCTCCAGCGTGGAGTTCACCGCGTGCAGGTCGGTGACCAGGCCCTCGACATCCCCCGGCGGACGGGTGCAGACCAGCCAGGTGTAGCCGTAGGAGTCGGCGGACACCTCGACCTTCGGCGCGTCCTCGCCCATGCCGAGCAGGCTCCGGACGTCACGCTCGATGTCGGCGAACGCGCGCCCCTCGGCGGGCCGGAAGCAGACCGAGCCCGTCCCGGTAGGCACGTAGTCGGTGGCCGCCTGGAGCGTGATCGCCGCCGACGGCAGCGCGAACAGCGCGTCCAGGTTCGGCGGCACCGGCTTGGTGCGGCCGAGCAGCGTGTCGAGGAACCCCACGGTCGCGCCGCCTTTCTCCCGGGCGGCCGGCGCCGGCCGGCCGCTACCTGCCGAGCTGCTTGGCGATCTTCTCCAGCTCCCGCAGCCGCTTCTGCAGCGGCGGGTGCGTGGAGAAGAGCGTGGACAGGCTCATCTCGCCACGGCGGGCGGCCAGCGCGGGCGCGAAGAAGAACGCGTTGAGCGGCTCGGCCGCCCGCAGGTCCCGGGTCGGGATCCGCGCCATCTCCCCGCTCACCTTCACCAGGGCGCTCGCCAGGGCGGACGGCTGGCCGGTGAGCAGCGCGCCGGACCGGTCGGCCGACAGCTCGCGGTACCGGGAGAGCATCCGGATCAGCAGGAAGCTGATCGCGTAGACGACCATGCCGACCAGCATCATGACCAGGGCCACCGGCAGCGCGTTCTGGTCACCGCCGCGGCCGCCGCGGCCGCGGCCGCCGCCCCCGCCGAACAGCTCGGAGTAGAACCCGAACCGCACCATGAGCGCGGCGACGATCCCGAGGAACGACGCGATCGTCATCACCGCCACGTCCTTGTGCGCGACGTGGGACATCTCATGGGCGAGCACGCCCTCGAGCTCGCTGTCGTCGAGCCGGTCGAGCAGGCCCTGGGTCACGCAGACCACCGCGACCTTGCTGCTCCTGCCGGTCGCGAAGGCGTTCGGCAGGGCGGTCGGCGCGATCGCCACCTTGGGCTTGGGCATGTCCGCGAGGGCGCACAGGCGGTCGATGATGCCGTGCAGGTGCGGCGCCTGCTGCGGGCTGACCAGCCGCGCGCCGGCCGTGCTCAGCGCGATCTTGTCGGACCAGTAGTACGACGCGAACGAGATCCCCACCCCCAGCAGGACCGCGATGAAGATGATCCCGCCGTTGCTGACGGTGGTGAACCTGGTCAGCAGGAGAACGATCGCGATGATGAACGCGGTGAAGACCAGGCCGAGCAGGAACATGGTCGCGCCCATCCGCGCGATCAGGCCCCTGTCGGTCGCGTATCGAGTCCGAGCCATCGGCGCCGCCTTTCGTTCCATCCGGCTGCCCCGGGATGCCGACGTACTTCATTACATCCCATGCCCGCCAGTGCTCTGCGCAACGGCCCGGCGGCCGGGCGGGCGGCCGGCGCCGCCGTCCCGGGCAGTCCCCCGCCGGACCGCCGGCCGCAACCAGCATCACCCGGTTCCCTGACCGTCAGCTCAGAACCGTCTGTAGGAACGCCGAGCTGCCTCAGGGAGCGCCGGGCGCCGGGCCAGCCCGGCGCGAGCCTCCGGCCGGGCGCCCGGGACCTCAGCCGGGGATCAGGCCCTCGTCGCCGAGCAGCTCGCGAACCTCCTCGATCGTCGCGTCCTCGCGCGGCAGGATCAGGTCCGATGGCTCGATCTCATCGGGCGCCAGCTCGGTGCCGAGCTGGCGCGCCCGGGCCAGCAGGGCGCGCAGCGCCGCCTCGAACGCCGCCTCGTCACGCTGGTCGACCGCGGCCTCAAGGCCGGCGTCCAGGGCGTTCAGCTCGTCCAGGGCGGAGTCATCCACCCGGAGCTGGCCTTCGCCCATGATCCGGATGATCACTGCCCATCCCCCTGCCCGGGCTGCTCCGCGCCGCGCCCGGCCGGGTCGGCCTGGGCCGCCCCGGCCTGGCCCGCGCCGCCGGCGATCTCCTTGGGCGCGCCTGAGGCGATCTCCGCCTTCATCCGCTCAAGCTCGAGGTCCACGCTGGCGCCCGCGCCCATCCGGTCCAGCTCGGCCTGGATGTCGTCGTGCGGGCCGCTGACCACGTCGCTCAGCGCGCCCGAGGCCATCAGCTCGTCGATCGCGCCGGCCCGGGCCTTCATCTGCTCGGTCTTGTCCTCGGCCCGCTGGATGGCCAGGCCCACGTCGCTCATCTCCTCGGAGATGCCGGTGAAGACCTCGTTGATCCTGGTGGTGGCCTCGGCGGCGGTGTAGGTGGCCTTGATGGTCTCCTTCTTGACCCGGAACGCCTCGACCTTGGCCTGCAACCGCTGCGAGGCGGCGGTGAGCTTCTCCTGCTCGGCCTGGAGCGAGGAGTGCTGGCTGGCCAGGTCGGCGTACTGGGACTGGAGCCCGGCCTTGCGCTGCAGCGCCTCGCGGGCCAGGTCCTCGCGGCCGGCGGCGAGCGCCTCCCTGGCCTGCCGGTCCAGCTTGTCGATGTTCTGCTGGACCTGGTTCATCTGGATCTCGACCCGCTTGCACGAGGTGGCCACGTCGGCCACGCCCCGGCGCACCTTCTGCAAGAGCTCAAGCTGGGTCTGGTAGGAGTAGTCCAGGGTCTCCCGGGGGTCCTCCATCCGGTCGAGCGCCTTGTTGGCCTTGGCCCTGAAGATCGTAGAAACCCGCTTCATCACGCCCATGAGCGCGGCCATCCCCTCATCCTGTGTCACCGCCGCCTGCCGGCCACGGTGCCGCGGTCACCGCGATCGGCGCCAGCCGCGGACATTCCTCGGCAGATGCTGGGTTCCCAGCCTATGGCCTCTTCGCCGGCCCGTCACCACAGTGACCCAGACCTTGCACGCTACCCGCCGCGCGCGGGGAAACCCGCCAGCCGGGCCGCGCCGCGCGGCCAGCCGGCGCGGCCCCGGCGCCCCGCCCGTCTGGGTGATTCGTCCGGCCTCTCGGTAGGCTGTCTGCGTGTTCCGACGACGCCCGAGCGGCCCCCAGGCCGTGCTCGGCACCGACCAGCAGGCCCGGCCGGCCGACGCCGGCGAGCCTGCCGCCCCGCCGGGGCGGCAGGCCGGGAAGGGCCGCCCCACGCCCAAGCGCAGTGAGGTCGAGCGGCGGCGGCGCCAGCCGTACACCGCGCCGCCCGCGGACCGCAAGGCGGCGGCCGCCCAGGCGCGCGAGCGCCGCCGCGCCGAGAGCCGCCGCCGGATGGAGGCCATGAAGCGCGGCGAGGAGTGGGCGCTGCCCCGGCAGGACCGCGGCCCGGTGCGCGCGCTGGCGAGGGACTACGTCGACTCGCGGCGGCTGGTGGTCAGCGAGTACATCCTGTTCGCGGTGTTCCTGCTGGTGCTCCTGGTCTTCGTGCTGGGCGCGGCGAAGAACACCGCCGCGGTGTTCTACCTGGAGATCGGCATCGTCGCGGTGATCGTCCTGGAGAGCGCCTACCACGCGGCGCGGGTGCGCGCGCTCGCCAGGCAGCGGTTCCCGGGCGAGAGCACCCGAGGGCTCACCTGGTACATCGCCAAGCGCGCCATGCGGCTGCGCGGATCGCGGATTCCCCCGGCACGGGTCAAGCGAGGAGAGGCCATCTGAATGGAATACCGTCACCTGGGCCGGAGCGGGCTCAAGGTCAGCGAGATCGCGTACGGCAACTGGCTGACCCACGGCTCGCAGGTCGCCGAGGACGCCGCGCGCGCGTGCGTCGCCGCCGCCCTCGACGAGGGGATCACCACCTTCGACACCGCGGACGTCTACGCGGGAACAGCCGCGGAGGCGGTGCTCGGCAGGGCACTGCACGGCGTCCGGCGCGAATCGGTGGAGATCTGCACGAAGGTCTACTGGCCGACCGGGCCAGGGGCGAACGACCGCGGGCTGTCCCGCAAGCACATCATGGAGTCGGCGCATGCCTCGCTGCGTCGGCTGCAGACCGACTACATAGACCTGTACCAGGCCCACCGCTACGACCACGCGACCCCGCTTGAGGAGACGCTGCGGGCCTTCGACGACCTGGTCCGCCAGGGCAAGGTCCTGTACGTCGGCGTCTCCGAGTGGCGTGCCGAAGAGATCGCCGCCGCGCTGCGGATCGCCGGGCAGATGGGCCTGGACCGGATCGTCTCCAACCAGCCCCAGTACAACATGATCTGGCGGGTGATCGAGTCCGAGGTGATCCCGCTGTGCGAGCGGGAGGGCATCGGCCAGGTCGTCTGGTCGCCGATCGCCCAGGGGGTGCTCACCGGGAAGTACCTGCCCGGGGCCGCGCCGCCGCCCGGCTCCCGGGCCACCGACGAGCAGGGCAGCGCGTTCATCAGTTCCTATCTCGAGGACGGCGTGCTGCGCAGGGTGCAGGACCTGCGCCCGGTCGCGGAGGAGGCGGGGCTGACCATGGCGCAGCTGGCCGTCGCGTGGACGCTGCAGAACCCGGCCGTCTCGGCAGCCATCGTCGGCGCGTCCCGCCCCGAGCAGGTGCGGGAGAACGCGAAGGCGGCGGGCGTCAAGCTCAGCCAGGATCTCATGTCGCGGATCGACGAGATCATCGGGCCGCATGTGGTGCGGGACCCGGAGCGGACGGCGAGCCCGGCCACCAGGCCCTGACCACCGCCGGGCCCCTCCGGCGGGCGCGGCTGGCCCGGCGGAGGGACCGTTACTCGTCCGGCGGATGCAGGCTCATGCGGTACTCCAGCTTGCCGTCCTCCAGCAGGCTCACCTGGTCCACGCCGCAGTCAAGCAGGACCCGCCACTGCTCACCGAGCCAGGTCTCGGCATCGCCCTGGCTGCCGAAGGTCTCTCTCGGCAGCGCGCGGGACGTGGCCGGGGAGCCGTCCGCCTTCTCGTACTGCCATGTCCAGGCCATGCCCAGACTCTACGGCCCGCGCCAGTGGCCCGTCCGCCCGGCTGCGCCTCCGCCCGGCTGCGCCTCCGCCCGGCTGCGCCGCGGGCCGCCCGCCGGCCGCAGCGCGGCTCGGCCGAATCGGGCCTTGGCCGCGGATTCAGGGGCCGATCAGGTCAAGGCCGCGCCGGGGAACTGTTAGGTTTTTACCGCTAGACCTGCACGGCGGGCGCCCGGGCGCCCGCCCGCTCGGCCCAGTGATCCAAGGTGGTGGACGGCATTGGCCCGCATCGTCGTCATTGGTGACCTCATGACCGACACGGTCGCCCACGCGATGCTGCCGCTCGCCAAGGGCAGCGACACGCCCGCGACGGTGACCATGCACGGCGGCGGCTCCGGGGCGAACATCGCGGCCTGGCTCGCCGTGGACGGCGCCGACGTCGCCTTCGTCGGCCGCCGCGGGGCCGACATCGCGGGCCGGAACCGCGACATGGAGCTGATGGGCTATGGCGTCGATGCCCGGCTGGTGATGGACCCGGAGCGGCCGACCGGCACCTGCGTGGTCATGATCACGCACAAGGGCGACCACACCATGCTCTCCGACCCCGGCGCCAACGCGGCGCTCTCCCCCGACGACCTGCCCAAGGACCTGTTCACCCCCGGCTGCCACCTGCACGTGTCCGGCTACACGCTGCTGAACACCGGTTCCAGGCAGGCGATCCTCACCGCGATCAGCATGGCCCGGCGGGCCGGGATGACGATCTCGGTGGACGGCGCGTCCGCCGCGCCGCTGGAGCGCGCCGGCGCCGAGCCGTTCCTCCAGATGACCAACGGCGCGACGCTGCTGTTCGTCAACGCCGAGCAGGGCCGCGTGCTCACCGGCAGGAACGAGCCCGAGCAGGCGGCGCGGGTGCTGAACGCCTGGTATCCGCACGTGGTCATGAAGCTCGGCAGCGAGGGCGCGCTCTTCTACGCGAACGGCCGGCCCGACCCGGTCAGGGTCCCGGCGCCGCCGGTCGAGCGGATCGTGGACAAGACCGGGGCCGGCGACGCGTTCTGCGCGGGCTTCCTGCCGTGCTGGCTGGACAAGAAGCCGCCGGGCGAGGCGCTGACCAGCGGCTGCCGCCTGGCGGCGAAGGCGCTCAGCCTGGTTGGCGCCCGCCCGCTGCTGTAGCTCGGGGCGTGGCCGCGCCCGCCCGGGCCCCGGGCTTGCCGGGCGGGCGTCAGGTCGGCTGCCGGTGCTTGAGAGCCACCGCGGCCAAGCCGATCACCACGATGATCCCGAAGAGGATGCCCAGCACGCCGAGGACCACGCCGGAGATCGCCATGCCGCGGCCAGCCTCCCCGCGGCGGCGGATCTGCCGCAGCGAGGCGATGCCGAACACGAGAGCCAGGACCGCGGCGACGAACCCGGGGACCAGCACCAGGAGCCAGCCGATGACCTGGCCGAGCCCGCAGGCCAGCGACGCGATCGCGAAGTTGTTGGTCCTGCGCGGCATCCGGCCGGGCAGGACGGCGAACGGCTGCCCCGGCAGCGGGAGCTGCGGGCCGCCTCCCTGGGCCGGCACCCCGGGCTGCTGGCCGCCCGCCTGGGTCTGTGCCTGCCAGAAGCCGCCGGCCTGCCCGGCAGCCTGAGCCGCGGCCGGCGAGGGGGGTCCCGGGGCCTGGGCCTGCCACCCGCCCCCTCCCGGAGCCCCCGGGGCCTGGGCCTGCCACCCGCCCCCTCCCGGAGCCCCCGGGGCCTGGGCCTGCCACCCGCCCCCTCCCGGAGCCCCCGGGGCCTGGGCCTGCCACCCGCCGGGCACGGTGGGACTCGCGCCGCCGGGCCACGCGGTGCCGGACGGGGCGAACCCCAGGGCGGCGGCCAGCTGGCTGGCCACCCAGGCGCACGCCTCCGGCGGGTAGGGCGTGCTGGCGGAGAACGAGGCGGCGGCCAGCCGGATCGCCGTCGCCGGGTCCATGCCCTGCGCCACGTGATCGCGCAGCGTGCCCGCCAGGCCCGCCTCGGCCGCCGCCACCAGGATGCTCTTCTCCCGCGGCGCGTCCGGCAGCAGGTCCTTGAGCAGGTTCGCCATCGTCTGCGAGCTCGACAGCGCCGCGACCCCGTGCTGCGGATCGGTCACGATCGCCTGCAGCGCCGCGCGCGCCTGGTCGGAATGCTCGAACGACACCTCAGGCATCCGGCTCCCTCTCGCTCGGCCAGCGCTGGCCGGCGGCATGTGAGCGGCGTGAAGCCCGCCAGCGGGGACGATGGCACCAAAGCACCAGGAAATGTGGTCGTGGCCACATGCTAGACCGCTGCGGCGGATGGCGTGAGGCGCTCTGCGGGCGCACGCCCACGCCCCTGCCGTCGCCCGGTCGCGGCAGAATGACGCCATGGCCCGACGCACCAGCGCTCCGCCGCCCCCCGAGGACTTCGAGGAGAACATCCTCGACGTCGACGTCACCGAGGAGATGCGGGGCAGCTACCTCGAATACGCCTATTCGGTGATCTACCAGCGCGCGCTGCCCGATGCCCGGGACGGTCTCAAGCCCGTCCAGCGGCGGATCCTCTACCAGATGACCCAGCTGGGGCTGCGGCCCGACCGCGCCCACGTCAAATGCGCTCGCGTGGTGGGCGAGGTGATGGGGCGGCTGCACCCGCATGGCGACTCAGCGATCTACGACGCCCTGGTCCGGCTGGCCCAGCCCTGGGCGATGCGGCTGCCGCTGGTCGATGGCCACGGGAACTTCGGCTCGCTCGGCGGCGACGACGCGCCCGCCGCGATGCGGTACACCGAGGCGCGGCTGACCGCCGCCGCGCTGGAGATGACCGCGTCGCTCGACGAGCAGACCGTCGAGTTCGTCCCCAACTATGACGGGACCGAGGTGCAGCCCGGGGTGCTCCCGGCCGGCCTGCCGAACCTGCTGGTCAATGGCGCGTCGGGGATCGCGGTCGGGATGGCGACGAACATGCCGCCGCACAATCTGGGCGAGGTGATCGCCGCGGCCCGCCATCTGATCGCTCACCCCGACGCGACGCTGGACGAGCTGATGCGGTTCGTGCCCGGGCCCGACCTGCCCACCGGCGGCCGGATCATCGGCCTGGCGGGGATCCGGGAGGCCTACGAGACCGGCCGCGGCACCTTCCGCACCAGGGCCGCGGCCAGGATCGAGCAGATCACCCCGCGCCGCGCCGGCATCGTGGTGACCGAGCTGCCCTACGGGGTCGGCCCGGAGAAGGTCGTGGCCAGGATCAAGGACCTGGTCCAGGCCAAAAAGCTGAGCGGGATCGCCGACCTGAAGGACCTCACCGACCGGCACCGCGGGCTGCGCCTGGTCATCGAGGTGCGCAGCGGCTTCCACCCGGAGGCGGTGCTCGAGGAGCTGTACCGGCTGACGCCGATGGAGGATGCGTTCGGCATCAACAACGTGGCCCTGGTCGACGGCCAGCCGCGCGTGCTCGGCCTGCGCGAACTGCTCCAGATCTACGTGGACCACCGGCTCGAGGTGGTCCGGCGCCGGACGGCGTTCCGCCGGGAACGCCGCCGGGAACGGCTGCATCTGCTGGACGGCCTCATCGTCGCGCTGCTCAACATCGACGAGGTCATCCAGGTGATCCGGACCAGCGACGACGCCGCGGCCGCCAAGGGGCGGCTGATGAACATCTTCGACCTGTCCGAGGTCCAGGCCCAGTACATCCTCGACACGCCGCTGCGTCGGCTGACCCGCTATGACCGCCTGGAGCTCGAGCGCGAGCAGGAGTCGCTGGCCGCCGAGATCGGTGAGCTGTCCGCGATCCTGGACTCCGACGACAGGCTGCGCGAGCTGGTCTCCGCGGAACTGGCCGAGGTGGCCGGCAGGCACGGCACCCCCCGCCGCACCGTCCTGCTGGAGGACAACGGCGCGGCCCGGTCGGCAGGGGTGCCGCTGGAGGTGGCGGACGACCCGTGCACGGTGCTGCTGTCGTCGGCGGGCCTGCTGGCCCGGGCTGCGGCGCGCGGCGCTGGCCTGCCGCGCGAGGCGGACGATGCGGGACCGGGCGCCGGGCCGGCTCGCGGCGGCGGACCCGGCCGCGGAGCACCGGGCGCGCCGGCCCGGCCCGCGCACGACGTGATCGTCTCGGCGGTGCCGTCCACCGCCCGCGGCTCGGTCGGCCTGCTGACATCACTCGGCCGGCTGGTCCGCCTCGGCGTGCTCGACCTCCCGGCGCTGCCCCCGACCGCGCATCCCCCCGGGCTGTCCGGGGGCGCGCCAGCGACCGAGTTCGTGGCCACCGAGCCGGGCGAGACCGTCGTGGCGCTGGTCGCGCCGGACGCGGCAGGGGCGGGGCTGGCGCTCGGCACCATGAACGGCGTGGTCAAGCGGGTCGCGCCAGACTACCCGCAGAGCGCGGCCGAGTTCGAGGTGATCGCCCTCAGGGACGGTGACCGGGTGGTCGGCGCCGTCCAGCTTGAGTCCGATGATGCCGACCTGGTCTTCATCACCAGCGACGCCCAGTTGCTGCGGTTCCCGGCCGCGGCCGTGCGGCCCCAGGGCCGTGCGGCCGGCGGGATGGCCGGGATCAGGCTCGCCGCGGGGGCGTCCGTGATCTGGTTCGGCGCGGTCCGCCCGGGCGGCCCGGGCGGGGCGGCCTGGCCGCAAGGCCCGGGCCCGGGCGAGCCCGTGGTGGTCACGGTGGCCGGCAGCGCCGGCGCGCTGCCCGGGGCGATGGCGGCGAGCGTGAAGGTCACGCCGTACTCCCAGTACCCGGCCAAGGGCCGGGCCACGGGGGGCGTGCGCTGTCACCGGTTCCTCAAGGGCGAGGATGCGCTGGTGCTCGCGTGGGCCGGCCCTGGCCCGGCCCTGGGCGCAACTGCCGCCGGCACCCCGGTGCCGCTGCCGCCTCCGGCAGGGCGCCGGGACGGCTCGGGCGAGAAGGTCACCCAGCCCCTCGCTGCGGTCGGAGGCGCGGCCCCGCCCGGCTGAGCCCGCCGCGCCGCCCCGGCGGCCGGGCCGGGCCGGCCCACTCCCAGCAGATTGCCAGCCGCGTCCCGGGCCGCGTTCAGCATCAGCGCCCATGCTGGATCGCGGCGGGCCCATCCAGGGCCCGCCGCCAGGAAGGTACTGGCGACCCTGCACTGCACACCGCACGCCCTGCTGGCCCGGGTGGCGACAGCCCGGGCCAGCAGGGCGGCCCGGGGGCGCCGTCAGGCCACCCGCCAGACCCGCCACAGCGCGGCCGGGTCGGTCAGCGGATCGCCGTGGACCAGGAAGAAGCGTGCCGGGCCTCCCTCGGTGATGCGCCCGGCGTGAGGGTCGCCGAGCACGTCACCGCCCCGCCAGGTGGCCGCGGCGAGCGCCTCCCACGGCTCAAGCCCGGCGGCGACCAGCGCCTCCACCTCCCAGGCCAGGTGCCCGGCCCGGAGCGAGCCGCCCCCGAAGTCGCTGCCCGCCGCGATCGCCACCCCGGCCCGCCGGGCGATCCGCACGCTCTCCCGCGCCATCTCCAGCCGCTCCTCGATCGCCGCGCGGGCCGCGCCGGGGGCGAACCGCGGGAGCGTCGTCGTGGTGGCGAATGTCAGCCACGAGTGCAGGACGGCGATCGTGGAGACGAGCGTGACGCCGTTGGCCGCCATCGTCGCGGCGACGCCCTCGTCCAGGGCGAACCCGTGCTCCAGCGTGTCCGCACCCGCCTCGGCGGCGAGCCTGCAGTTGGCCAGGCCCGAGCCATGGGCGGCGACCGTGGCGCCCTTGGCGTGGACCGCGTCGACCACCCGCCGCACCTCGTCCGCCGACCACGGCGCGACGCCCTGCTCGGGGCCGTCAAGGTAGAGCTTGACCAGGTCGGCGCCGTCGTCCAGCTGGCCGAGCGCCGCGGCCAGCAGGGCATCAGCGTCGGTGACCTCGACGGCCAGGCCCGGCGGCAGCGTCCCGGCCCTGGTCAGCCAGGTGCCCGCAGCGCGGATGTAGGGGTACCCGGGGCGCCCGCGCCACCGGTCCCGCAGGCTGATCGCCAGCGCCCGCTCCCGGCCGTCGCCCGCGTCGGCGCGCCGCGGCGACCCGACGTCCCGCACCCACAGCACGCCGGCGCGGACCAGCGCCGCGGCGTTCTGCTCGGCCACGCCGACCAGGGTGGGCGTGGGGTCGGCGCCTCGGGCGATCCACTGCGCGCCGCCCTGCAAGGTCAGGTGGCTGTGGCAGTCCACCATGCCGGGGACGATCGTCGCGCCGCTCGCGTCCACCGTCACGGTCCCCGGCGGCGCGTGCGCCGCCGCCTCGTCGCCGTCGGCGATGGCGGCCACCGTGCCGCCGGTGACCAGCACGCTGACCGGGCGGCGCAGGCGCGGGCCGAGGCCGTCGGCCAGCGCGGCCCCGGCGTACAGGACCGGCGGGCCCGCCTGGCCGGTCACGTGTCGATCCTCGCCGGGTCGAGCTCGGCGGCCCCGCTGACGATGAAGTCCCGCCGCGGGGCCACCTCGGTGCCCATGAGCAGGTCGAACATCGCTGCCGCGGCCGCCGCGTCGTCGATCTTGATCCGCCGCAGCGTCCGGCGGCGCGGGTCCATCGTGGTCTCGGCGAGCTGCGCGGCGTCCATCTCGCCCAGTCCCTTGTACCGCTGCGGCGGCTCCTTGTAGCGCTGGCCGCGGCGCTCCAGCTCCAGCAGCGTCCGGTGCAGCTCGGCGTCGGTGTAGGTGTACAGGTACCTGTCCTGGCCCTTGCGCGGGCTGACCAGCTCGATCCGGTGCAGCGGGGGCACGGCCGCGAACACCCGGCCAGCCTCGAGCATCGGCCGCATGTAGCGGTGGAACAAGGTCAGCAGCAGGGTCCTGATGTGCGCGCCGTCCACGTCGGCGTCGCTCATCAGGATGACCCGCTGGTACCTGGCCGAGTCGAGGTCGAACGCGTTGCCCGAGCCGGCGCCGATCACCTGGATGATCGCCGCGCACTCGGCGTTCTTCAGCATGTCCGACAGGGACGCCTTCTGCACGTTGAGGATCTTGCCGCGGATCGGCAGCAGGGCCTGGAACTCCGAGTCCCGCGCCAGCTTCGCCGTGCCGAGCGCGGAGTCCCCCTCGACGATGAACAGCTCGCTGCGGTCGTCGGCCGACCGGCAGTCCACCAGCTTGGCGGGCAGCGCCGAGGTCGCCAGGGCGGACTTGCGGCGCTGGTTCTCCCGGTGCTCGCGCGCGGCGATCCTCGTCCTCGCCGCGGTGGCTACCTTGTCGAGCAGCGCCCTGGCCTGCGCCTTGCTCCCCCGGACCCGGCCCTCCAGGTACGGCCGCAGCTCGGCGGAGACCACGTCGGCGACGATCCTGGTCGCCGCCGGGGTGCCGAGCACCTCCTTGGTCTGCCCCTCGAACTGCGGCTCGGGGACCCGGACCGAGATCACCGCCGTCAGCCCTTCGAGGACGTCCTCCTTGAGCACCGCCTCGTCGCCGCTGCGCAGGATCCGAGCGGCGCGCAGCTGCTCGTTCACCGTGCGGACCAGCGCTCGCTCGAACCCGGTCACGTGAGTGCCGCCCTTCGGGGTGGCGATCACGTTGACGAACGACCGGGTGACCGTCTCGTACCCGGTGTCCCAGCGCAGCGCGATGTCCACCTGGAGCTCCCGCTCGACCTCGGTGGGGGTGAGGTGGCCGCGCTCGTCCAGGACCGGGACGGTCTCGGTGAACCTTCCCGAGCCGGTGAGCCTGATCACGTCGGTGACCGGCTCGCCCGGGCTGAGGTGCGCGCAGAACTCGCCGATCCCCCCCGCGTACCGGAACTCCGCCGTCCGCGGCCCGGCCGGCCCCGGCCGCTCGTCGGTCACCATGACCGACAGCCCGGGCACCAGGTACGCGGTCTGCCTGGCCCGCTGGACCAGCGCCTCGAAGTCCAGCTCGGCGCCCGGAACGAAGATCTGCCGGTCCGGCCAGAACCGGGTCCGCGTGCCGGTCCGGCCGCCTGCGATCTTGCGCACCTTCCGCAGCCCGGACGCGGGCCGGAACGCGGCGTCCGGGCCGTCGCCGTCGAACTCGCCGGGAACGCCCCGCCGGAAGCTGGCCGCCCACTCATGCCCCTCGCGGTCCACGTGCACGTCCAGCCTCGCCGAGAGCGCGTTGACCACCGAGGCGCCCACCCCGTGCAGCCCGCCGGAGGCCGTGTACGATCCGCCGCCGAACTTGCCGCCCGCATGCAGGCGGGTCATCACCAGCTCGACGCCGGTCAGGCCGGTGCGGGGCTCCACGTCCACCGGGATGCCGCGGCCGTTGTCGCGCACCTGGGCCGAGTGGTCGGCGTGCAGGACGACCTCGATGCTCGTGCAGGTGCCGTGCAGCGCCTCGTCCACCGAGTTGTCGAAGATCTCCCAGAGCAGGTGCATCAGCCCGCGGCCGTCGGTGGAGCCGATGTACATCCCGGGGCGCTTGCGCACCGCCTCCAGGCCCTCCAGGACGGTCAGGTGGCGGGCCGTGTAGCCGTCGGGGTGAGCCGCGGGCACCCGGGCCTGGCGCGGGGCGGCGCCCCTGGCTGCGGTCACGGCTGCGGTCACGGCGCGCTCCCCGGTCGGCCGCCGCGCCTCGCCGGCGCGGCGGGAAATGTCCTGACCGGAAGAGTAGCGGGCGTTGCCGTCAGCCCCTGCCAGGCACGCCGGCCGCATACCCGGCGACCTGGGACAACTTGCCCTGCGGCCGGGTCATGTATAAAGATCGGGCCATGAGCGCGCCATGCGTTCGCCCACGGCGTACGCCACGCCCGCATGGGATGACGCGAGACGGGCTAGGTGTTGTGATGCGGTGGAGAGCATGAGTTGACCAGCAGCCGGCGATGCAGGGCCGGCCGCGCCGAGCAAGGGAGGCGGACATGACCGGAGCGATGGCCCCCACCAAGCCGCTGACCGCGCACGACCTGTGCGATCGGTGCGGCGCCCCGGCCTATGTCCGGGTGATCCTGCCCGGACCGTCGGAGCTGCTGTTCTGCGCCCACCACAACCGCCAGCACGCGCCCGCGCTGGCCAAGGTGGCCCTGGAGATCCACGACGAGACCGGGCGGCTGACCGGCAAGCCCGGCGCGAGCGCGGCGACCGGGCGCTGACCGCCCGCCCGGCTCCCCCGCGTCAGCGGCGCGGCCCGATCCGCGGGAAGGCGGCGAGCGGCCCGGCGCCGGACAGGGCCGTCCGGAACGCGGCCAGCGCCGCAGGGCTGTCCTCAAGGCGCCAGTCCTGGTGGTAGGGCGGGTTGTCCTGACGCTGGTCGTACCAGACCAGCCCGAGCAGGTGACTGGCCCTGATCCCGGCGAACAGGCCCGCGATGTCACGGGCCTGATGCCCGGTTAGCGGGCCAGCCGCCGTCTCGCCCACCAGGATCGGCAGGGCGGTCCGGCGCCGGATCAGGCCGATCGTGCGGGCGAATATCGAGCTGAACGTGTCCTGCGGGCTGTAGAAGTACCCGTCGAGGCCGATGACGTCGACGTACCGCGATCCCGGCCACCACGGCATGGGGTCCGGCGTGTGCAGGTGGATCGCGGAGGGCTGCCAGAGCCAGGTGATCCACGGGCCGCCGGCGGTCCGCGACAGGATCGCGTGAACGCGCCTGAACGCAGCCACGTACCCGGCCGGGTCCTCGTGCCATGGGCGCGAGTGCCAGGGGCCGTTCATCTCCGGCTCGAACGACACCGTCACCGGGTCGCCGTATGCGGCGATGTTGCCGCCTATCGTGCGCAGCCACGCGTCGCCTGCGCCGCGCGCGATCTGGCGCGCGGTCGGGAACCCGTCCTTGTCCGGCTCGATCTCGATGATCGTCTCCGCGTGCAACGCCGCGGCGCGCACGACGGTGACGGCCGGGAAGCGGCTGCCCCACCGCAGGTAGCACACGGACAAGCTCGCCCGGCGCCCGATGGCCCGGTCGAATCGCGCCAGATCAGCGGTGTAGACGCCCACCATCAGCCCGCTCGTCGGTTCGCCGGCGATGCGCGGCGCGTGGGTGAGCGCCCAGTACGAGCCGGCGGGATGGCCGCCCGCGCGGCCGGCCTGCGCGGGCGGCGCCAGTCCGCCCTTCAGCAGCAGGCCCCAGCCCGCCAGGCCGGCGAGGGTGACGGCGAGGGCGGCGGCAGCCGGGGAGCGCCCGCGCTGGGCGGCCCGCCCGCGCGGCGCCCCCGCCGCCGGCACCGGGCCGGGCCCGCCGGCTCCGTCCGGCCACGGCCCGGCTCCCTCCGGCCGCTGGCCAGGCAGGCGAACCCGGCCGCGGCCCTCACCGGTCCGGCCGGCCCGCGCCAGCCGGCGCGTGACCTTCTTCAGCATGAGACTCCCAGGTTCCGTGGCGGTCGCCCTGGCGGCGCGGGCCCGGCCCAGGCGGCAGGCCGCCTACGGCCAGCCGCGGGGCCGCCCCGGCCGGTACCACCACAGCTGCGCGAAGACCGTGCCGGCCCCGGGGCCGGCCTCGGGGATGATCGCGGCCAGCCGATACCCAGGCGTCGTGGCGAGCGCGCTGGTGACGGCATCGAACTCCCGCTGGCTCTCGAACGAGTCGACCTCGACCACCCTGAAGTAGTGGGCGTGGATGGCCTGGGTGTAGGCGCGCATGCCGGTGATCGCGCGGCCGCTCGCCGGGTCCGGGTAGGAGAAGAAGTACGGGCCGGTGATGGCGTACGGCCGGGCGCCCAGGTAGTAGTTGGCGACCTCGCTCTGGCTGGCCAGGCAGGGACAGCCGGCCCTGGCGACGAGCGGGCGCATGCCCGCCATCATCAGCGCGGATGACGGCCAGCTACGGAAGAGCGCCGTGGCCTGGAAGGCCCCGGCGATGCCGATGATGGCCGCGGCGCCGGACGGCAGGAGCCATCCGATCCTCGGGCTGATCCGCATCCCCCGCGCCAGGGCATGGCCGGCGGCGGCCGCGGCGAACCACGCGCCGAACGCCACGTGCTTGCTGAGGCTGGTCAGCGTGTGGATCTGGGCCTGATGCACGGGCGCGAGCAGCGCGGCAACGGTCAGCAGGCCGCAGAGCAGCCGGATCCGGACCGGGCCGGCGAAGCTGATCGCGGTCCCCGCCGCGGCCAGGACCACGACCGCGCCGATCCAGACCGCCGAGTCGCGGAGCACGGCCACCGGGCTGGCCCCGCCCGGGTGCCGCGACAGGGTGGAGAACATCAGGCCCTGGACGTAGCCGTGCCCTCCCGCCCACAGCAGCGCGCCCTCGAGCACTCCCGTGTACAGCAGCAGCCGGGCGCCGCGCCGCCACGCCCGCCGGATGCCAGGGCCTGGCGCGGTCAGCACCGCGAGCCCGATCACGACCGGATCCCACAGGGCGCTGGCGTACTTCGCGGCGTTCGCCGCGGCCAGGGCGGCGGCGGCGGCCAGCAGCCACCGCTCGCCCCGCGCCTCCCGGCCGCGGACCACCAGCCATGAGGCGAGCGCGAGCAGGAAGACCGCCAGGGCGTCGTAGGTCGCGAACGCGCCGAGCCGCTGCACCGGGCCCAGGGCGGCGAAGACGGCAGCGGCGGCAACTCCGGCGCGGCGCCCGAACAGCCTCGTCGTCATCAGGTACAGCAGGCCGGTCGCGGCGAGCATGAAGGCCAGCGAGAGCATCCGCGCCGCCGCCAGGCCACCCACGCTGCCGGCCAGGGCGGCGAGCACCGGGTAGATGACCGGCGCCCCGGAGAACCAGGTCACCGCGGACGGGACGGGCGCACCGGAGATCAGGTGAACCAGCTCCCAGTGCCCTAGCCACAGGTACTCGGCCTCGTCCTGGAACGCCGTGTTGGCCCACAGCAGCCGGGCGGACGCGGCGGCCTGGGCCACGAGCACCGCGGCCAGCGCGCACCGCGCCAGAGGCAGGCGGCGCCGCCCGCCTGGCGCGCCCGGCCGGTCGCCGGCCGGCTCCTCGCCAGCCGGCGGCCACGCGCGGAGGGACGGCGGGCCGGGCAGCGCCCGCGCCGCGCGGTGCCGCGCCGCGCCCAGCCGGGCCGCGCCGGCCCGGGTGTCCTGGTCCATGCTCACGGCTCACCCTGTCCGTGGCCGGCGCCCGGCGCCCTGGTCTCGCCCGGGCGCCCGGCCGGGGCTCGCCCCGGCCGGGATCGCCGGGCGCCGGTCACCGCTGCGGCCCGGAGTGGCCGGGCCGCAGCGGTGCGGTGCGCCCTGGCGGGCAGTGCCTTTGGGTAATACTTACCGAATTTGATGCTTTACTATGACGCGAATCGGTGCAGGCACGCCACCGATTCGCCCGAACCGGCCCGGACCAGGGGCGGGCCACCGATTCGCCCGAGCCGGCCCGGACCAGGAGCGGGCCGTCGCTCCCCCGAGTGCCCGCCGGAGTCAGTCGAGGTAGTCGCGGAGCACCTGGGATCGCGACGGATGGCGCAGCTTGGACATCGTCTTGGACTCGATCTGGCGGATCCGCTCCCTGGTGACGCCATAGACCTTGCCGATCTCGTCCAGGGTCTTGGGCTGGCCGTCGGTGAGGCCGAACCTCATCGCCACCACCCCCGCCTCGCGCTCGGAGAGGGTGTCGAGCACCGAGTGCAGCTGCTCCTGCAGCAGCGTGAAGCTCACCGCCTCGCCCGGCTGGATGGCCTCTGAGTCCTCGATCAGGTCGCCGAACTCGCTGTCGCCGTCCTCGCCCAGCGGCGTGGACAGGGAGATCGGCTCGCGGCCGTACTTCTGGACCTCGATGACCTTCTCCGGGGTCATGTCCAGCTCGGCGGCCAGCTCCTCCGGGGTCGGCTCGCGGCCCAGGTCCTGAAGCATCTGCCGCTGCACCCGCGCGAGCTTGTTGATCACCTCGACCATGTGGACCGGGATGCGGATGGTGCGGGCCTGGTCGGCCATCGCCCGGGTGATCGCCTGCCGGATCCACCAGGTGGCGTACGTGGAGAACTTGTAGCCCTTGGTGTAGTCGAACTTCTCCACCGCCCGGATCAGGCCCAGGTTCCCCTCCTGGATCAGGTCCAGGAAGAGCATCCCCCGGCCGGTGTACCGCTTGGCCAGCGACACCACGAGCCGCAGGTTCGCCTCAAGCAGGTGATTCTTCGCCCGCCGGCCGTCCTCGGCGATCCATTCCAGGTCCGCGCGCACGTCGGGTGGCAGGGACGTGCCGCTGTCGGCCAGCTTCTCCTCGGCGAACAGGCCTGCCTCTATCCGCTTGGCCAGCTCGACCTCCTGCTCGGCATTGAGCAGCGGCACCTTGCCGATCTGCTTGAGGTAGTCCTTGACCGGGTCGGAGGTGGCGCCTGCGACGGCGACCTGCGCGGCGGGCAGGTCGTCGTCATCGTCGCCGAAGACGAATGCCTCGTCCTCGGCGTCGCCCGCCGACCCGGGCTGAGCGGGAACGCCGGCCGCGAGGATGCCCGCCCGCACCTCGCCATCGGCTTCGGCGTCGTCGGCGTCCCCGGGCTCGTCGTTCTCGTCGTCCTCGGCCAGGTCCAGGTCGCCGATCGGCTCGTCGGCGAGGACGTCATCACCGTCGAGCACGTCAAGGTCCTCCAGGGCGACGTCATCATCGACGTCCAGCCCGGCCACCACCGCGAGCTCGGGGTCGGCGTCCAAGTCGGCGTCCAGGTCCGGCTCGCCCGCGAGGTCGGGGTCCACATCCAGCTCCGCAGCGCCCGCCAGATCCACGTCACCTTCCACGTCGGCCAGCCCGGCGAGCGCCCGCCCGCCGGAGCGCCCGGGCGCGCTCCGGCTCGCGCCAGGCACCTGCGCCGCGGCATCTGCCGCGGCGCCCGCGCTCCGGGCGGCGCGGCGCGGCGACTGGCGCCCGCGCCGGGCGCCGCTGGCCCGCGAGCGCGGGCCAGCGGGCACCTCGCCCGCCTGGGGAGCGGAATCCTCCGTCACCAGCGCGACGGCAGGGTCCGCGGGCCCGCCCGCGGCCTGCGCTGGCTCTGCCCGGGATTGCTGCGGAACTCGCGCGCCCCGGCCGGTCGGCCTCGGCTGCCTCCGCGCCGCGGAGCTTGCAGCGCCTGCCACCGCGGTCACCCCTTCCCTCGCTGACCGTGAGTCCCGCGCCGCCCCGCCCGCCGGGGATCCGCCGGGCTCACGGGCGACACCGGTGCTCTCCTGCGATCGTCTGGTAAGTCATGGACCTTACGCCAGGTCGCCGCTCGGCCGGGCGGCTGCCCGGCAGCGCCCGGCCCTGCGGTGCCCGGCGGCGACCGGTACCTGTTCCGCTCCTGCTCCCCACCTTAGGCGGAGTCCACGGGTAGCTCGTACCACCGCGAGCCGCCGTGCCCCCGGCGCACCGGCGCCGACATCCATACGCTGCGAAAGCGTACCCACAGCTGCCACGCCCTGACCTTCCTCGCCGCCTCAGCCGCGCCCGTGCCCGGCCGGGGACCCGGGTCGCCTGGCCCGCGGCACCCGGGCGGGCAGCCGGGCGGCGCCCGCGGCGCCAGCCTGGCGCCCGGGCGCCTGCACCACGAGCACGGTCACGTCGTCGTCTTGCTCGTATCCTGCGAGCATCCGCTCGACCAGGAAGTCGACCAGCAGATCCGGGTCGCCGGCGATCTCCGGAGCCGCCTGGGCGGCCACCGACACGAGCTCGGCGAGCCCGGCATCCAGGCCGCGCTTGCGATTTTCCACCAGTCCGTCGGAGTAGAGCACGGCGGTGCTCCCTGGCGGCAGGTCGAACGGGTACTGCCGGCGCGGGCTCGCCCAGCCGAGCGGCGTCCCCGGCTCCGCCTCGTCCAGCCGGGGCGGCTGGCCCCCGCCGAGCAGCAGCGGCGGCAGGTGGCCGGCGTTGCCGGCCTCGCCTTCCCCGGTCGCCGGATCCACCACCAGGTAGCAGACGGTGGTCACCTGCTCGTCCCGCTCGGTCGCGATGAACAGGCGGTCCAGCCCGGCCAGGACCGCGGCCGGGCGAGGGTCGGTCAGGGCGAGCGCCCGCAGGGCGTTGCGCACCCGGCCCATGCCCGCGGCGGCCGCCAGGCCCTTGCCCATCACGTCCCCGGCCGCGACCGCGAGCTTGCCGTCGGGCAGCCGGAACGCGTCGTACCAGTCCCCGCCCACCTCAATGCTGAGCGGGCGGTACCTGGCGGTCAGCGCGATCCCGGGAACGGCGGGCAGGCTGTCGGGCAGCAGGCTGCGCTGCAGGGTCTCCGCGGTCGCGTGCTCACGCTCGTAGAGCATCGCTCGCTCGAGGGCGAGCGCGCACTGCCCGGCGAGCGCCTCAAGGAACGCCCGCTCCTCGTCGGTGACCGGGCGCGGCCTGGCGAAGGAGAACTGGAGCGCGCCGAGTGGCTCGCCCGAGGTGATCAGCGGCAGGCCCACCCAGGCCCGTTCGTCGCCGCCGCGCAGCAGCGCGTCGGCGTCCCCGCCGACCTGCCGCAGCAGGCTCTCCGGGCTCTCCAGGACCAGCGGGCGGCGCGCCCGGATCGCGGCCGTCAGCACTCCCGGCGAGTCGAGCGGGATCTCGCCGCTGAGCTCCTCCATGACGCCCCCGGCCCCCGGGGCGGTGGTCATGACCTGCAGCCTCAGCCGGTCCGCGCTCACGATCCCCACCGCCGCCCGGTCGGCGCCGATCGCCGACTGGCCGACCTCCGTGATCACCTGGAGCACGTGGCGCACTGACAGCTCCTTGGCGAGCGTGGACGTCATCTGCTGCAGGCGCGAGGTGCGCAGCACGGCGGCCGACAGCTGCGCGGTGAGCCGCCCGCGCATCTCGTCCGCCTCTCGCTGTCCGGTGACGTCGGTGCTCGCCCCGAGCCACCCGGCGATCTGGCCGTCGCGCTCGATCGGCACCGCGCGCATCTCATGGTGCCGGTACGAGCCCGTCTTGGCGCGGATCCGGCAGCTCGCGTCGAACACCGCCCCGGCCTGCAGGCAATCCCGCCAGCCCCGCTCGACCCGCTCCCGGTCATCCGGGTGGACCGCGGCCAGCCAGCCGCCCTCCAGGTACTCGTCGAGCGACTGGCCGGTGACCCACCGCCATTCCGGCGAGTCCTCGCTGACCTCGCCGGAGGGACCCGTCACCCACACGACCTGGTTGCCGGCCTGCACCAGCGCGCGGTAGCGCTCCTGCGCCTGCCTGAGCAGCTCGGCGGCATGGTGCTGGGCGCTGACATCGACAGCGATCATGGTGACGCCGGCGAGCTGGCCCCCGGCGCCCCTGGCCGGGTGCCAGGACAGGGCCAGCCGGCTCACGCCGCCGTCGGGCGGCCCGCCGCCGGGCGCCGCGCCAGCAGGCGCCGGGCCCGGCGCCCCGGGGCGCACCTCGACTACCTCCGGGACGTCGCCGTCCTGCACCGGGCGGCCCGCCACCGCCCGGCCGAGCACCGCCTCGGCGCGGGCCGCGAGCACGGGCGGCCATGCCTGAGCCGGCGTGAAGCCGACCTGCCCGGCCTGCTTCACCCCGATCATCTCGGCCAGCGCCTGGCTCACCCGGCGCAGCCTCAGGCTCGCGTCGATGAACGCGAACCCGACCGGGGCGTGGCCGACCAGCGAATCCAGCAGCGCGCGGTCGCGTGCCACCGCGTCCTGCGCCCGCGCTCCGGCACCGGGATGATGCTGTTCCGGCACGGACGGCGCGGCGCTCACCGTGCGCCCCGGCGGCCCGTGCGAGCACCCATCGACAGAAACCCTCCCTGCGCACGCCCGACACAAGAAGGCTAGCGGCATCCGCGCGCGCCGACCTGCGGTCCGCCGCGGAAGTCCCGTCAGACAGCGCAATCCAGCTGAAGGGCGCACCAGCCCCCGGCGGGCCGCGAGGCAATCCGCCGCGCGGCCTCCCGCCGCTCGGGTAACCTCGCGATGATTCCCGCCATTCCCTGCGCCACGCCGCAGCCGGGCGTGGCGTCAGCCCGAACGAATCTGAAAAGCTGAGACGGTGAGCCCGCAGAGCCGACGCGCCGATTCCTCAGGAGGTTCGGACCGGCCCCGCCCGGCCGGCCGGGCGGGCGGTCCCTCCGCCCCGAACGCCTTGTTCGCCGAGATGCTGCGAGCAGCCAGGGAGCTGCTCGCGGTGCGCAGCCCTCTCGATGCCGAGCTCATGGTGAGCGAGCTGCTCGGCGTCTGGTGGCGGCAGGACCAGCCCAGGCACGGCCGGGCGCGGCCCAGGCACTCGCGGGCCGAGGTGGAGGAGCTGTTCGGCGAGGGGCTGGTCGAGTACGCCGCGTCCCAGGGCAGCCCCGCGGCGCTCGCCCTGCTGTCCGGCATCGCCTGCCTGGGCTCGCCCAGGCAGGCCGTCAAGGCCGAGCGGGCCGCCCTGGCGCTGATGGGCCGCGGCGTGGCCAGGCCGTCCTGGGCCGAGCACGCCGGCGCCGTGGAGGCCGGCGACTGCTACGTCCACTCCGACGCCTACGGCGACCGGGACGAGGTGATCTGCGTCTTCCGCTACGCCGGCCAGGAGGAGCACGCGCTCGTGGTGGTCGTCGACTACAACGCCGCCGGGATGATCCGGGACGGCTGGGTCACCTCGCAGGTCGGCAAGCTTCTCGACTACTGCCGCGGCCTCAGCCCGCCGGACGGCTCGCCCAGGCCGACATTCAGCCAGGTCCCCCCGCCGAACGTCAGGCGCCTGCTCGAGTCGGCCCTCACCGTGACCGAGACGAGCGCGAACCCGCCGGTGAGCAAGTCGTTCCCCTCCTACCACGCGTTCATCCGGGCGCGGATCCGCATCCTGCCGCCCGCCCTTCCCGGCGCCGGCCAGTCCGCCGCCCTGGCGGGGGCCGGCCGTCCGGCCGCTGCCCGGGGCGCGCACGCGGGGACGGCACCGCCGGTCCCCTACGCCCTGCCGGGCCAGGGACTGACCTCACGCGCCCGCGCGATGCTGCCGGCCGGGCACGCGATCGGCCCGGGCGCGGCCCGCCGGCCCACCTGGCACGCCGACCGGCGAGCCATGCTGGTCGCCGAGTTCCTCGCCTCCGATGAGGCCGAGGACCTGTCCGACCTCGAGGCCGCGAGCCGGTGCGCCGACCACATCGTCAACTACGGCTGCGACCACGACTTCGGCCGCCCCCTGCGGGTCAGCCCGGCCAAGGCGGAGACCTTCCTCCTCGACTGGCTGCCCCGGAAGGTCATGCTGACCCCGGCGGAGCAGTACGCGATGCCGCACGTGCTCGTCGCGTGGGCGCGCTGGGCGGGCGCCAAGTCAGGCCTGGACATCGCCGCCATCCGCAAGACGCTCGATTCGGTGTTCGACAGCATCGCGGCGTTCACGAAGGTGTACCGGGACCCGGCGTCGTTCGGGCTGGAGCCGGGCCTGGTCGCGCGCCTGCTGCCGGACCGCGACCTTGAGGCGCTGCCGCGCCGGGCCTTCGCGTTCGGGGTCCTCGAGGGGACCTTCCGGGGCACGGACCTGTCCTCGCTCGACCCGGCGAACCCGGCCCACCGGCGGCTGCTGCTCGCGGCCGACCACGACGCCCCGGGAGGGCCGGGCGCCAGCGCGCGCCACCTGGAGCGGCACGAGGCGATCGCCGAGCGGCTCTGGCGCGACGACCCCCCCGAGCTCTGGGACGCCGCCCAGCGCCTGCTCGACCTCGGCATGCCACGTCACGACGTGATCCACACGCTCATCGACGTCATGGACGGCGCGGGAGCGGACGAGCGGGCGCTCCGGCGCGCCCTCACCGACCTGCCGCCCGAGCCGCCGACCTGGCCGGCCGCCCTGGCGTGACCGGCCGCCCTGGCGTGACCGGGAGCCCTGGCGCGAGCGGGCGGCGGGACCGGCTCGGCCGCCCTCAGCCGCGGAGCCCCGAGCAGGCGGCCTCCAGGTCGGCCGCCGAGATCGTCGTCAGCTCGGCAGCGCTCGCCAGCTCCCCGAACTGGGCGACCCTCAGGTCCCGGGCCGCGCACGCCCGCTCGAACAGGGACCGGGCGAACCGCCCGTTGCCCAGCTCGTCGATCCGGCCCTGCTCACATGCCTGGGCGAGGATCCGGGTGAGCACCGGCATCGCGTCCGGCGCGAAGGTGTCCCCGGCCTTCTCGGCGAAGATCGAGGTGATCTTGACCAGGTCCGCCGGCCCGTAGCTGGGGAACGCGATCCGGACGCTGAACCGCGAGGCCAGGCCCGGGTTGGTGCGCAGGAACCGGCTCATGTCGTCGGTGTAGCCGGCGAGCACGATCACCAGCCGGTCCCGGTCGTCCTCGGCCCGCTTCAGCAGCGTGGCGATCGCCTCGGCACCGAAGGCGTCACCGCCCGCGTACCCGTCGTTGTACAGCGAGTACGCCTCGTCGATGAACAAGACGCCGCCCAGGGCAGAGTCCACCAGCTTGTTGGTCTTGATGGCGGTCGCGCCCAGGTGATCCCCGACCAGGTCGGCGCGGTGCGCCTCGATGACGGCCGGGCGCACCAGCAGGCCGAGGGCCGCGAAGATCCGCGCGAGGATCCGCGCCACGGTGGTCTTGCCGGTACCGGGCGGCCCGGTGAACACGAAGTGCCGCGCGGGCGGCCGGCTGGCCAGCCCGTGCGCGTCCCGCAGGCGGGCCACGCGCAGCTGGGCGGCGATCTCGCGCACCTGCCGCTTGACCGGGTCCAGGCCGACCAGCGCGTCGAGCTCGGCGAGCGCGCTCTCCAGCGTCGGGGTCTCGTCGTAACCGCGGAACCGGCTGGTCAGATCGGCGTAGGCGCGCTCCAGGTCACCGGCGCGCAGGGTGATCAGGTCGGTGGCCGCCGGATCGGCGGCGCCGGCCATCACCCGCACGTCCCTGGCCTGCCCGGCCCGCTCGACCAGGCTGCGGACGAACCGCCCGTTGCCGAGCTCGTCACCGAGCCGCCGGCGCCCGACGTCCTCCAGCATCCGCCACAGCGCCGGGCGGGCGGCGGGGTCGATCAGCTCCCCGCGCCTGGCCACCAGCAGGTCGGCGAGCTGCAGGAGCTCGCCGGGGGAGTAGCCGCTGAACTTGATCCGGAGCGCGAAACGCGACGCCAGGCCCGGGTTGCTGGCCAGGAACGACTCCATCTGGCGCTCATATCCCGCCAGGATGATCACCAGCCGGTCCCGGTCGTCCTCCGCGCGCTTCAGCAGCGCCTGGACGGCCTCGCTGCCGAACCGGTCGCCCTGCCCGTCTCCCTCGTTGACCAGGCTGTACGCCTCGTCGATGAACAGGACGCCGCCCAGCGCGGAGTCCACCAGCTCGTTCGTCTTGATCGCCGTGGCCCCGAGGTACTCGCCGACCAGGTCGCTGCGCTGGGCCTCCACCACGGCCGGGGACTCGAGAAGGCCGAAGGCGTAGAACACCTTGGCCACGATTCGCGCCACGGTGGTCTTGCCGGTTCCCGGCGGGCCGAGGAAGACGAAGTGCTGCATGGGCTTGTCCGCCCCGATGCCGGCCAGGGCGCGCCGGCGCGCCGCCTCGATGGAGGCGGCGATCGAGCGGACCTGCTCCTTGACCGCGGCGAGCCCGATCATCGAGTCGAGCTCGGCCATCGCCTCCTCGACGGTGATCGCCGGCGGGCCGGGCAGCGCCGGGCCCGCCCGGCCGGCGGCCCGGGGGCCGCCCGGCGGCTCGCGGGCAGGCTGAGCGCCGCGGCCGGCCCGGCCGCCCATCCTGCCGGAGGACCGGTCGGGAGCCGGGCCGCCGCCGGCCGCGCCGCCCGCCGGGCCCGGGTGGGCGGCCGGGTCGCGGCGTGGCTGGCCGGCCAGGCCGCCGGGGGCGAGCGGTCCCTGCGGGTCACCGCCGAGCGCCCTGGCCGGCGCCAGCCGCCCGGCCTGCCTGCTGTCCTGCCATGCCTTCGCCAGCCGCCAGCCGACCACCAGGCAGGCAAGCAGGACCGCGAGCACGGGACCGACCGGCGACTGGCCGCCGAGCAGGCGGTAGGCGGCGAGTCCGGGCGCCACGGCGATCACCAGCGTCCAGGCGACGGTCCGGCATGGCGCGTACCACCGGCCGAGCGTGCCCGCGTGCGCGGCCACCGCAGCCGCCGCCGGCAGGACCAGCAGCAGGTCAAGGGCCAGGCCCGGGTCGTGCGCCAGGCCCGCCACCCCTGCCGTGCCGGCCAGCGCCACCGAGGCCGTGGCCCACGGCGACCGGCTGCCGGAGACGACCGCCCAGGGCGCGGCGAGCAGGAAGGCGAGCAACGCGACCGGAAAGAGCGCCAGCACCACGATGACCTTGACCGGGAGCGGCGTCGCCGCGAAGCCGCGCCGCGCCCAGTGGAGCCAGCCTCGGCCCGGCCCGGCACCGGGCGGGGAACTGGCCATGTCGGTAGGCGGCATCTGGCTCCCTCGCACCGCTTCCTGTATAGCGCACCACCGAGCGCGACCAAGGCACCGCAACCCGAAATGACACCGGGATGCGGCGCCGTCCCGTCCATTCTCACCGATCGCCGTCTGGCGCGCGGGCCAGGCCCGGGGATCCCGCCGTTGCCGCCCGGCGGCCGAACCGCGATGATGTCCCCGCGTGGGAGGGATGTCATGGAGCGCATCGAGGCAGAACTGCTGATCCCCGGCGGCGGGGAACCGGTCCGCGACGCGGTGGTGGTCATCGACGGCCCGGTGATCAGCTACGCCGGCCCGGCCCGGCAGGCGCCGCCCACCCCCGGCGCGGCCATCCACCGGACCGAGACGGTGATGCCCGGCATGTGGGACTGCCACGGGCACCTCGTCGGCGCTCGCGACTTCGACCTCGGCAAGCTTCCGCTGGAGCCGGTCCCGCTGCGGGCGGCACGGTGCGCCAGGGACCTCGCCGCGGCGATCGAGGCCGGAATCACCTCCGTCCGCGAGGTCGGCGGGCTCGGCGTGCACCTGGCCCGGGCGGTCGCCGAGGGCGCGATCACCGGGCCGTCCGTCTATGGCGCGGGGGCGATCCTGAGCACCACGGGAGGCCACGGCGATCTGCACTCCTACCCGCTGCCGTGGATCGCCGGCAGCGCCGACCAGGCCAGCGAGCGCCGCCTGGCCGACGGGCCGGACGACTGCGCCCGGGCGGTCCGCGAGCAGTTGCGGCGCAACGCGAAGGTCATCAAGGTCTGCGCATCGGGGGGCGTGCTGTCGGAGGTCGACGATCCGATTCACCAGCAGTTCACCGACGCGGAATTGCGCGTGATCGTGGAGGTCGCCGGAATGGCAGAGCGGGTGGTCGCCGCGCACTGCCACGGCAAGCCGGGCATCATGGCGGCGATCCGGGCCGGCGTGCGCACCATCGAGCACGGCACCTACCTGGACGATGAGGCCTGCGACGCGATGCGCGAGACCGGCACGATCCTGGTCCCGACCCGCACCGTGGTGGCGGACATCCTGGCGAACCTCGGCGCGGTGCCCGACTACGCGGCCGCCAAGCTCACCGCGATCGCCCAGGCCCACGCCGAGGCCACGGCGCGCGCGATCGAACGCGGGGTGACCATCGCGATGGGCACCGACATCGCGCTGACCGGCCCGGGCCGGCCGAGCTCCTGGGGCAGCAACGGCGGTGAGCTGGCCCATCTGGTCAGCCTCGGCATGACGCCGCTGGCCGCGATCGAGGCTGCGACCGCGACCGCGCCGCTGACGCTGGGACCCCAGGCGCCACGGAGCGGCCGGCTACAGGCCGGCTACGACGCCGACGTGATCACCGTCGGCGGCGATCCGCTCGCCGACATCTCGCTGCTGGCCAGGCCCGAGCACGTCACGGCGGTGTGGAAGGGCGGCCGCAAGGTCAAGGGCTGAGCCGGCCGGGGATCGTGCCCGGCCGCCGGCCACTGAGCGCAGCCGCCGGCCCGCCGCGCCCGCGGCCCGGCCCGGGCACCGCCGGCCCGCCGCGCCCGCGACCCGGCCCGGGCACCGCCACCTCGCCGCGCCACCGCAGGCCCTGTCGCGGCACAGCGGAAATTGCCGGGTAACGTGCCCTCTCAGCGATATGATTCATGCTGCCGTTGCCTCAGCGAATTCTCGCAAGCAACCGGGGTGGCATTTGTTCCAGGATGAGGGGGCAGATTCTCCATGAGCATGGCGGATCTCCGGCGGCCGGGGGCTGCCGCCGCTGCGATCGCGGCGCTGGCCGCAACCGTGGCCACGGCCAGCCCGGCGGTCGCGACGGTTCCCGCCGCGACCACGGCGCGCACCGCCGGTCGCAGCCTGCAGACCCTGTTCCGTGACGTGCGGGTGTTCAGCAAGCCGGGCGTCAGCGCGACCGTGCTCACCAGGCTGGGCAGCGCCGGGACCGGGATCAGCATCGCGTGCTGGACGACCGGGACGGATTACAAGGACAGCCCGATCTGGTACCGCATTACCGCTCCGCTGGCCGGGTACGTCTCAGCATTCGACGTGACCGCGCACTTCGCTCCCGCCATCGGGGTGCCGCACTGCCGCAGCCCGCGCCTGCGGGAGACGTTCAACTCGCTCGCGGTCAACCTGCGGATCCGGACATCGCCCTCGGTCACCGCGACCATCTCCGGGTACCTGGTGAGCGTGGGCAGCCCGGTCGTCATCGACTGCTACACCACCGGCACGCTCATCTACGGAGACCCGATCTGGTACCACGCGGTCTCGCCGGTCGCCGGGTATGTCACCGGCCGGTTCCTCAACACCGGAGGCGACCCGGTCCCCGGGGTGCCACGCTGCTGACGACCCACTGCAGCCGTGCGATGGCCTGGACCTCCCTCCCCCGACCGGGCCATCGCACGGCGCCCCGGGCCCGCGCCGCGCCCGTACCAGGCCGCTCCCCGGCCATCCCGCGCCCGGCCGCCTGCGGCGAAGCCGGCCCCGGCTGGCCGGGATGGCGCCGGCCGGCGGCGGTCCGGCGGGACTCGGAGCGATCCGGTGCCCGGAGCGCCTGCTCAGCCCGCGGTCAGCTCGGCGACCAGAGCCTTGAGGTCCTCGGGGCTCGCCAGCAGCTGGTAGCTGGCACCGATGCGGACGGTGGGCACCACCCGCACCCCGGCGTCCGACGCGCGGCGGCGCCCGCTCGGTGAGCCGAGGCTGGTCACGACCAGGGAGATCCGGCCTTCTCGCTCCAAGGCGCGCAGCGCGGTCAGTGCCTCCTGGCATCCGCTGCAGGTGGGATGGGTGAACAGCTCGGCCTCGGTCATGATCACTCCGCCCAGTCCGAGCAGCGAACGCACCAGAAGTCCTCGTTGACGCCGGCAATCGACCAGAACCTGCCGCTGAGCCGGGCAGCGTAGGCGGCCTGAGCCTGCTCCCCGCGCAGCCAGGGCAGGTGCTCGTCCGGGCGGAAGCGCAGCACCCATCCACCGCCGTAGGGATCGACGTTGATCAGGGACGGCCGTTCCAGCAGGCTGGTGTTGATGGCGACCAACTCGCCGGAGGCGACGGCCCGGAACGGGGTGATCCACTTGGCGCTCTCCAGCAGCGCCAGGCCCTTGCCCTGGGGTACCCGGCTGGGCGGGTGCCGCAGGAACGAGGCGAACCGGAACTTACCGGCGAGCGTCTGCCCCACGTCGGTGATGCCGAACTCGACGTCCCCGCCAGGCAGGTCACGCGCCCATTGATCGTGCTCGACGTCATACGCGAGGTCATCGGGGAGCTCGCAGTTTCGGACGAAAGTCATCGTGACCGCCGGCCCAGGAGGAGCGCTGCCCGTTCTTCCACGCAGGGCGTTTCGGCAGCACACGCCAGGATAATCGAAGCCAGGCCGGCAGGAAAGCCTCCCGGCGCACGGGCGGCCACCCGGGTGGCCTTCTGAGCGCGACGCGACCTGGCTCTCGGTCCGCTGGTTCCGGCCCACCCGCGACTACCCGCTCACGCGGCTCGCCGAGGACTGGACCTCGCTCTTCCCCCGGCGGCCGCGCCGCGGGCTCCCCGGCCGCCGCGCCGGGGAGCGCCGGCCGGCGGCCATGATGACCGCCGTCCTCACTCGCGCAGCACGATGCGGGCGCCGGCGTCCCGGCTGACCTCCAGCTTGTGCGACCCGTCCGGCCGGCGGATGACCGTGAGGTCGACCCGGGCCTGCCCCAGGCCGAGATCGGCGAGCCGGAGCCAGTCCAGCCACCGGGGCAAGGCGGGGCGCAGCGTCAGCGTGCCCGCCGGGGCGTCGGCCTCCAGGCCGGCCAGGACCTCGACGGCCTGGATCACCGCGCCGGCCGCCCACGCCTGCGGCACATTGGCGCCGAGGTACTGGACCGGGAACGCGCCGAAGTCCCGGCCCAGGCCGGCGAACAGCTCCGGGAGCCGGGCGGAGCGGAAGCAGCCGGCGGCGTCCAGGATCCCCCGGATCACCTGCGCGGCCTCGGCGTCGAGGCCGTAGCGGCGCATCCCGGCGGCGGCGATCACGTTGTCGTGCGGCCACACCGAGCCGAGCTGGTAGGAGAACGGGTTGTACGACGGGTGCCGCGCCGACAGCGTGCGGATCCCCCACCCCGTCCACATGTCCTCGGCGAGCAGCCGCCGCACGGTGCTCCGGGCCCGGCCCTCCTCCGCCGCCCCCGTCCACAGCAGGTGTCCCGGATTGGACGCCACCGTCCGCAGCGGCCGCTTCCGGCCGTCCAGGCCGAGGTAGTAGGTGCCCTCCTCGTCCCACCAGAACAGTTCCTCGATCTGATCGGCGAGTCTGGCGGCCTCCTGCCGGAGCCGGGCCGCGGCACCGTCCTCCCCGTACACCCGCTCGAGGATCTCGGCCCACGCCCGCTTGGCGGCCACCACGTACCCCTGGTGCTCGACCAGGGCGATCGGCAGGCCAGCGGGCTCGCCCCGCTCGTCGACGATGGCGTCGCCGGCGTCCTTCCAGCCCTGGTTGTAGTACCCGGCGGCCCCGGCGCGGGTCTGGTACTCCTGCAGCCCGTCCCGGTCCGGGTCGCCGTCCCGGTCGATCCAGGCGAGCGCCCGCTCGACGTGCGGCCTGGCGGCGTCGAGCTCGGCCCGGTCCCCGTGCCACCACCAGCTCCTGGCCGCCGCCCACACGTAGAGCGTGGTGGCCTCGTGGGTGCCGTAGTACGGGGTGTGCGGGATCAGCCGGAGCGCGGCGAGCTCGCCGTGGCGGACCTCGTGCTCGATCTTGCCCGGCTGCATGTCCCGGGCGTCGTCGTAGCCGTCGGCCTGCAGGCTGCCGAGCGCGCGCAGCGCGCCCAGGGCGAACCGGGGTGACAGGCTGGCCGTCTGGAGCGCGACGACCAGGGCGTCCCGGCCGAAGAGGGAGACGAACCAGGGCACGCCGGCGGCGGGCACCCACGAGTCCAGGCCGTCCTCCGGCCTGCCGCGCCAGGAGGCCGCCACCTCATCATGCAGGTGCATCCGCAGGCTGGACAGGTCCTCCACCGCCTGCCGGATGATCGCGGTGACCGCCGGGTCGCTGGCCGAGAACGACGTGGTCGCCGCCGCCCATTCGCGGCGCGCCCGGTCGTGGGCGGTCTGGCGGCCGTGCAGCGCGTGGCACCTGCGGTCCGGGCCGGGTGAGCCGGCCCGGTCGCCGAGGCCGACGGTCCAGATCAGGCAGGTGTGCCAGGAGCCGCCCGGCGCCAGCTCCACCCGCCAGCTGAGGCCCCCGTTGGCGAACTCGGTCGGGGAGCCGGACTTCACCGCCTGGATCTCGATCGAGCGCCTGAACGGCGGGTTGGCGTACCTGGTCGTCAGGGCGGCGCGCGCTTCGTCCCAGGTGGACTGGACGGTCCCGCGCCGGACGAGGCGGCCCTGCTTGACGTCGAACAGGTCCGCGAAGTCCGACTCGAAGCTGGCCTCGAGCTCGACGGTGACCGGGGCGCCGCTGTAGTTGGTGATGTCGTAGTCCTCGTGGACGCCGCTGCCGACCGTGCGGTCCAGCCGCAGGTGCAGGGTGCCCCGGGGGATCCGCCCGGAGACCGTGTCCAGGTCCGGGTTGGTGAACTCGAACCGCGCCGAGTAGTGCTCCACGTCCGAGCTGTTCAGCAGGACCGGCGCGACCCGGCCCAGCTTGAGGCGGTAACCGGAGATGAACCGGGTGTCGCGGGCGAAGTAGCCCTGCTCGCGCGTGCTCGACATCCGCGAATCAGGCTCGCAGACCACGACATGGTCGTCTGAGTGGATCGTCACCACCGACGGGCCGACCTGGACTTCCACGGCACCTCCTCGCTGCGCCCCGGCCGGCCGTCGCTGCGCGCGGGTCATCCCCGACCGCCATGCGGCGCCGGCGAGGCGCCGCCGGCCCGGGGCGCGCGCCCCGGCCGGGCACCGGGCGGGCACCGGGCGGGCCTGCGGATCGCCGCCGGCGCCCGGTGCGATCAGGCGCCGGCGACCACGACCCGCCGGCGGCTCCGGCGCTGTCGTCTCCCGGCAAGCCTATTCAAGGTGCCGCGGCGGGCGCCCTGCCCCGCCCGGGCGGGCGCCCGCGTGCCGGGCGCCCGCCCGGGCTCAGGCCCCTGTCGCGCGGCCTGTGGGAGCTGAGGCGATGCCGCTCGCGTTCAGCTGCAACCGCTGGTGGATCCGCAGCCCTCGCAGACGTAGCAGCTGCCCGCCGGGCGCATCCGGGTGCCGCAGGTCAGGCAGAGCGGGGCGTCGGCGACCCGCCCCTGATGGGACTCGATCAGCCCCGCCGGGCCCGGGCCCGCGGGGGGCCGGCGCGCCTGCCCCCGCTCACCCTCGCGCGCGCCGGGCCCCGGCCGGACGTCCTCCCGCGGCGCCGACTGGGCCAGCTCCTCGGTGTCCACCTCCTCGGCCCCGGCCTCGCCGAGCGCGGCCGCCCGCTCGGCGACCGACAGGATCCCCAGCTCGGCCCGCCGCTCATAGGGCAGGTGGTCGAGGGCCAGCCGGCGGAAGATGTAGTCCATCACCGAGCTGACCATGCGGATGTCCGGGTCATCGGTGATCCCGGCCGGCTCGAACCGCATGTTCGTGAACTTGGCCACGTACGACTCCAGCGGGATGCCGTACTGCAGGCCCACGGAGATCGCGATCGAGAACGCGTCCATCACCCCGGCGAGCGTCGAGCCCTGCTTGCCGAGCTTGAGGAACACCTCGCCGACTCCGTCGTCCGGGTAGGTCGAGGCGGTCATGTACCCCTCCGAGCCGGCCACGGAGAACCGGGTGACCGTAGCCGACCGCTGCCGGGGCAGCCGCCGCCGGACCGGCCTGCTCTCGCGGGCCGCCTCGGTCTCGGCCGGCTGGGGCCGGGCCTGCGGCCTCCTCCTCGCCGCCGACAGGGGCTGGCCGACCTTGCAGTTGTCACGGTAGATCGCCAGCGCCTTGAGGCCGAGCTTCCATCCCTCGAAGTAGATCTTCTCGATGTCCTCCACCGTGGCGCTCTCCGGCAGGTTCACCGTCTTGGAGATGGCCCCGCTCAGCGCGGGCTGGACGGCGGCCATCATGCGCACGTGGCCCATCGGGCTGATCGAGCGCTCCCCCATCGCGCAGTCGAACACCTCGTAGTGCTCCCGGCGCAGGCCCGGCGCGCCGACCACGTGGCCGTGCTCGGCGATGTACTCGACGATCGCCTCGGCCTGCTCCGGCTGGTAGCCGAGGTTCCTCAGGGCCCGCGGGACGGTCTGGTTGACGATCTGCATCGACCCGCCCCCGACCAGCTTCTTGAACTTGACCAGCGCGAGGTCCGGCTCGACGCCGGTCGTGTCGCAGTCCATCATGAGCCCGATCGTGCCGGTGGGCGCCAGCAGCGAGGCCTGGGCGTTCCGGTAGCCGTTCTGCTCGCCGGCGGCCAGGCACTCCTGCCAGGTGAGGCTGGCCGCGTCCAGGATCGCCCCGTTCGCGCCCTCCGGCCTGGTCATCGTCGCGCTCGCGGCGGCGTGCTTGGCGATCACCCGCTGGTGCGCGGCGGCGTTGCGCGCGTAGCCGTCATACGGGCCGACCACGGAGGCCAGCTCGGCCGAGCGCCGGTAGGCGGTGGCGGTCATCAGCGAGGTGATCGCCGCCGCGATCGCCCGGCCGCCCTCGGAGTCATAGGCGTGGCCGGTCGCCATCAGCAGCGCGCCCAGGTTCGCGTAGCCGATCCCGAGCTGCCGGTAGGCGCGGGTGGTCGCCGCGATCTTCTCGGTCGGGAAGTCCGCGAAGCAGATCGAGATGTCCATCGCGGTGATCACCAGCTCGGTGACCCGCTGGAACTTCTCGACGTCGAACGTGTCGTCCTCGCGCAGGAACTTCATCAAGTTCAGGCTGGCCAGGTTGCACGAGGAGTTGTCCAGGTGCACGTACTCCGAGCATGGGTTGCTCGCGGTGATCCGGCCGGACTCCGGGCAGGTGTGCCAGTCGTTGATCGTGTCGTCGTACTGGATTCCCGGGTCGGCGCATTCCCAGGCGGCCCGGGCCATCATCCGGAACAGGTCCCTGGCCTTCACCCGCCTGACCACCTGGCCGGTCCGCCGCGCGAGCAGGTCGAAGTCGCCGCCGGCCTCCACGGCGCGCATGAACTCGTCGGAGACCCGCACCGAGTTGTTCGCGTTCTGGTACTGGACGCTCGTGATGTCCTTGCCGCCGAGGTCCATGTCGAAGCCGGCGTCGCGCAGGACGCGGATCTTCTCCTCCTCCCGCGCCTTCGCCTCGATGAACTCCTCGATGTCCGGGTGGTCCACGTCCAGGACGACCATCTTCGCGGCGCGCCGGGTGGCCCCGCCCGACTTGATCGTCCCGGCGGACGCGTCCGCGCCGCGCATGAACGAGACCGGCCCGCTGGCGGTGCCGCCCGAGGCGAGGAGCTCATGGCTGGACCGGATGCGGGACAGGTTGACGCCCGCGCCGGAGCCGCCCTTGAAGATCAGCCCCTCCTCGCGGTACCAGTCCAGGATCGACTCCATAGTGTCGTCGACGGAGAGGATGAAGCAGGCCGACACCTGCGCCGGCGAGGAGGTCCCGACGTTGAACCACACCGGCGAGTTGAAGCTGAAGATCTGGTGGACCAGCGCGTAGGTCAGCTCGTGCTCGAAGATCTCCGCGTCCTTCTCGGTCGCGAAGTACCCGTGCGCGCGGCCGGCCTGCCCGTAGGTGCGGACCACCCGGTCGATGAGCTGCTTGAGGCTGTGCTCGCGCTGCGGCGTGCCGACCGCGCCCCGGAAGTACTTCGAGGTCACGATGTTGGCGGCGTTGACCGACCAGAAGTCGGGGAACTCGACGCCGCGCTGCTCGAAGTTCACCGAGCCGTCCCGCCAGTTCGTCATGACGACGTCGCGGCGCTCCCAGGTGACCTCGTCGTAGGGGTGGACCCCCTCGCGGGTGTAGACGCGGCCGATCGAAAGGCCCCTGCCCGCCGCCCGGCCAGGCAGCTCGCCCTCGCCGCTCGCCGCCCGGCCGCTCGCCGTCTCGGTCATCTCGTTCCCCCTTCGGAATCACGCGGATTCCCTCACGAGCCGCTCCCGGCTCTCGCTCCGATGATCTCAGTCGCCGCACGGACGGTCACCTTGCGGTTACGATCTGCCCTTTCCACCCGGCGACCAGGTCATCGCCAGGTCCTCGCAGTCCTCGCTCGGCCGCGGCGTCACCGAGCCGCCGGGCACGGCCTCGGGCCCGGCCCGGCCGCGGGCGGCCCGCAGCGAGGCGATCTCCGCCTCGAAGTCGGCCAGCGATTCGAACCCCCGGTACACGGAGGCGAACCGCAGGTAGGCGACCTCGTCCAGGTCGCGCAGGGGCCCCAGGATCGCCAGGCCGACGTCATGGGAGGGAACCTCGCCGAGCCCGCGCGCGCGGATCGCGTCCTCGGCCCGCTGGGCCAGGATCGCGAGCTGGGCCTCGGTGACCGGCCTGCCCTGGCAGGCCCGCCGGACGCCCCTGATGATCTTGTCCCGGTTGAACGGCTCGGTCACCCCGCTGCGCTTGACCACCATGAGGATCACGGTCTCCTGCGTGGTGAACCTGCGCCCGCACTCCGGGCACGCCCGCCGGCGGCGGATCGCCGCGCCATCGTCGGCAGTCCGGCTGTCGATCACCCGGCTGTCCGGGTGGCGGCAGTACGGGCAGTACATGCGGGCACCCCCAGCCAGCCGATTCCGCCAAGCCTACCGTGATCACAAGTTGTAGAAGAACTACAGCCCTGTAACTACTAGATATTGTGGTACCTGGCCTGGTCGGGCGCAAGTGGGATCGCCGGAGCCGTCCGGGGGCGCCCGGCCGCGCGGCACCGTCGCGACGGTCCTCCGAGCCGAAGGCGCAGGTGGCGGCGCCTTCGCGGGACGAGCCCGCCGGCCGGCGCGGCCCGGTCGCCCGCAGGGCGCCGGGCAGGGCCGGCGTGCCGCGGGGCCGCCGGCCGCCCTCCGGCGGCCCGGCCGGCCGCGACCGGGCGGCGGGCCGCCGCGCCGGCCACCCCGGTCACGACCGCGGCACCCACAGCACCTGGCCGGCCCGGATGGCCGTCCCGGCCAGCCCGTTGTCTGCCACGATCTCCGCCGTGATCACGCGCGGGTCCGCGGACGGGTCCACCCGGCCGGCGATGCCCCACAGGCTGTCGCCTGGCCGGACCACGACCCGCGCCATGCTCCCGCCGCCCCGGGCGCCGCTGCCCGTGACCCCGCTGCCCGACGCGCGGGCCGGCCCCCCCAGGGCAAGCCACAGCGCCGCCGCCGTGACCGCTGCCGCCGCCGCGAGCGCGCCGAGGACCAGCCGCCCGCGCCGGGTCAGCCGGACCGTGGCCGGGCGGGCGCGCCGCCCGGCCCGCGCTGACCTCCCGGCCCCCGGCGGCGGCGGCCACCGCAGCGGGCCCGGCCGGCCCGGCGCCGCCGTCCGGGCCTCGGCCCAGGTGACCGGCCGCCGCGGATAGGACGTGCGCGCCCGCACCGCCGCGATCTGCGGGCGGACCACGGCGTTCAGGCTCGCCTCGGCCGTGCTCGTCATGCCCATTGCGCGCCCCCTTCTGGCCTTGCTGCCGTTCCCTCGCATCTGCGTTCGTCGGACTGGTTTTCGATCGAACGCAGGTACGATCGAGAAGGTACACCAGGGGGCCGACACATTTCCACAATCGTCGAACAGGTGTTTGATGTCGTCGGCCGGAACCGCTAACGTCGGCCATGGACGCCGGGGCGGCCTGCCGTCCGGGCGCACCGACGGGCACAGGCGCACGATGACCGGAGGCACATGATGACCAGCGACGCGCAGACCGGATCCGCATCCCAGGCACCCGGCCCGCCGGATGACGACACGCCGGGCGGCGGCGCGGCCGCGCGCGGCCGGACGCGCGGCAGGCCGGGCCGCAAGCCGCGGAGCGGCCCCCCGGCCGCAGCGCCGGAGCTGCCCGATCATCCCGATCCCGACCACGTCCTGACCTGGCGGCAGCGGAAGGTCCTGCAGGTGATCAGGGAATCGGTGCAGCGCCGCGGCTACCCGCCGTCGATGCGCGAGATCGGCGAGGCGGTCGGGCTCACCAGCACCTCAAGCGTCTCCTACCAGCTCGCGACGCTGCAGAGCAAGGGGTACCTGCGCCGCGACGCGGGACGGCCGCGCACGGTCGAGGTCCGCCTGCCCGGGCACCCCGCCGTGCGGCCCGAGCCGGGGCCGGAGGACGCGGCGCCCACGATGGACATCACCTCACAGGAGACCGCGTACGTGCCCCTCGTCGGCCGGATCGCCGCGGGCGGCCCGATCCTCGCCGAGGAGTCGATCGAGGACATCTTCCCGCTGCCGCGCCAGCTGGTCGGCACCGGGACCCTGTTCCTGCTGCGGGTCGCCGGGGACTCGATGATCAACGCGGCGATCGCCGACGGCGACTGGGTCGTCGTGCGCCAGCAGCCGGTCGCGGAGAACGGCGACGTCATCGCCGCCATGATCGACGGCGAGGCGACGGTCAAGACCTTCAAGCGCTCCGGCAACCACATCTGGCTGATGCCGCACAACCCCGCCTACACCCCGATCCCGGGGGACGAGGCCGAGGTGCTCGGCAAGGTGGTGGCGGTGCTGCGCAGGCTCTGACCAGCCACGCCGCGGCCGTCGGCGCGGGACGCGGCCCGGCGCGCCGGGCCAGCCTGCGGGCATGCCGGGGGGCGCGGTGCCAGCATAGGTGTCCATCCGCGGCCACGGCCGCCATCAGAAGGGAGCACCCATGTCGATCAGAGTTCGGGCCGCGCGGCGGGCCGCCGCGGCGGCGGCCGGATGCGCCGTCGTCCTCGCCCCGGCGGTCGCGCTTGCCGCCACCGGGTCACCTGCCCGGCACGCCGCAGCGGCCGGGGCGCCGGCCGCGGCGGCCAGGCCCGCCGCCCCGCTGTGCCAGACGCCCGGCCTGGTGATCTGGCTCAACACGAACGGCAGCGGCGCGGCCGGCAGCGTCTTCTACCACCTGGAGATCACCAACCTGTCCGGCCGCGCCTGCACGCTGAACGGCTTCCCGTTCCTCTACGCCGTCAGCCTGGCCGGGCGCCAGGTCGGCAGGCGGGCCAGCTTCATCGGCCACCCGCGCCTGGTGCTGGTGCGCAACGGCAAGACCGTCCACGTCCTGCTGCAGATCGTGGACGTGCTGAACTTCTCCCGGTCACTGTGCCGCCCGGTCACCGCGGCCGGCCTGAAGGTGTACCCGCCGAACCAGACCAGGGCCAAGACGGTGCCGTTCCCGTTCGGCGCGTGCTCCTCGCGCAGGCCGACCTTCCTGAGCGTGGGGCCGGTGCAGCGGGGCGCGTGACCGCCGCGAGCTGCCGCCAGGGCGGCCGGGACCGCCCTGGCGGCAGTCGCCTCACGGCGCGGGGACGACGTTGACCAGCTTCGGCGGGCGGACGATCACCGCCCCGACGCCCCGCCCGCCCAGCGCCCGGGCCACGCCGGGGGCCGCCAGCGCCAGTTCCCGCAGCTCGTCCTCGCCGATGCCCGGAGGCACGTCGATCCGGTCCCGGACCTTGCCGTTGACCTGGATCACGCAGGTCACCTGCTCCTGGACGAGCAGCGCCGGGTCCGCCGCCGGCCAGCCGGCCTGCGCCACCGATGGCGGCTGGCCCAGGAGCTCCCAGCTCTCCTCGGCCGTGTAGGGCGCGAACGGCGACAGCAGCACGGCCAGGGTCCGGGCCGCCTCGAACACGGCCGGATCGCCCGCTCCCGGCCCGCCGTCGATCGCCCTGCGGGTCGCTCCGGCCAGCTCCATCAGCCGCGCCACGGCCACGTTCAGCCGCGCGGCCTCGATCAGCCTGGTGACCTCGTCGATCGTGCGGTGCGTCACCCGGCGCAGCCGGCGATCCCCGGCCTCGGCCGCCGGCGCGCCGCCCGCCGGCACCGCGGCACCGGCCTCGGCCGCGATCCTGATGACGCGGCCCAGGAACTTGACCGACGCCTCCGGGCGCACGTCCGCCCAGTCGATATCGTCCTCCGGCGGGCTGGCGAACACCATCGTCAGCCTGATCGCGTCCACTCCGTGCGCGGCCAGCTGCTCGCCCAGGTCGACGCCGTTGCCCAGGGACTTCGACATCGCCCGGCCCCGGTTGATCACCTGGCCCTGGTTGATCAGGCGCCGGAACGGCTCGGTGAACTCCACCATCCCCATGTCGTGCAGGACCTTGGTGACGAACCTGCTGTACAGCAGGTGCAGGATCGCGTGCTCCACCCCGCCCACGTACAGGTCCACCGGGCACCACCGGCGGACCAGCTCCGGGTCGAACGGGCCGTCCTCATAGTGCGGCGAGCAGTACCGCAGGAAGTACCACGAGGAGTCCACGAACGTGTCCATGGTGTCGGTGTCCCGGCGGGCGGGGCCGGAGCACGCGGGACACTGCGTGTTCACCCACTCCGCGGCCGCCGCCAGCGGCGAGACCCCCTTCGGGGCCAGGTCGGCGCCGCGCAGCTCCGGCAGGAGCACCGGCAGCTGGTCGTCGGGGACCGGGACCTCGCCGCAGGAGTCGCAGTACACGATGGGGATCGGCGCCCCCCAGAACCGCTGCCGGGAGACCAGCCAGTCCCGCAGCCGGTAGCCGGTCGCCGCGCGGCCCTTCCCCTGCTCGGTCAGGATCTTGATGATCGCGGCGATCGCATCGGCCTTGCTCATGCCGTCCAGCGGCCCGGAGCTGACCAGCACGCCGTCCCCTGCCGTCGCCCGCCCCGTCTGCCGCGGATCGGGCAGGCCGGTCTCCACCACGACCCGGACCGGCAGGCCGTGCGCCCTGGCGAAGTCCAGGTCCCGCTGGTCGTGCGCCGGGACGGCCATGATCGCCCCGGTGCCGTAGTCCGGCAGCACGTAGTCGGCGGCCCAGACCGGGATGCGCTCCCCGTTCACCGGGTTGATCGCGTGCCGGCCCAGGAAGACGCCGGTCTTGGGCCGGTCAGCGGCCTGGCGCTCGATGTCGCTCAGCGTCCGCACCCGCTCCAGGTAGGCGTCGAACTCGGCGCGCTGGCCGGGCACGCACAGCTCGGCGGCCAGCGGCGAGTCGGCGGCCACCACGAAGAACGTCGCCCCGTACAGCGTGTCCGGCCGGGTGGTGAACACGGTGACCGGGTCCTGCCTGCCCTCGATCGCGAACTCGACCTCGGCGCCCTCGCTTCGCCCGATCCAGTTGCGCTGCATCAGCAGCACCCGGTCCGGCCAGGAGCCCTCCAGCGGGGTCATGTCGGCCAGCAGCCGGTCGGCGTAATCGGTGATCTTGAAGTACCACTGGGTCAGCACGCGGCGGATCACCTCGGTGCCGCAGCGCTCGCACCGGCCGCCGACCACCTGCTCGTTGGCCAGCACGGTCTGGTCCTTCGGGCACCAGTTCACGTGCCCGTCGCCGCGGTAGGCCAGGCCGCGCTCGTACAGCCGCAGGAACAGCCACTGCGTCCACCGGTAGTACTCTGGGTCGCAGGTGTGCAGCCGCCGGCTCCAGTCGAACGACGTCGCGTACCTGCGGAACGACGCCGCCTGCGTCTCGATGTTGCCGTACGTCCAGTCGGCCGGGTGCGAGTTGCCGCGGATCGCCGCGTTCTCCGCCGGCAGGCCGAACGCGTCCCAGCCGATCGGGTGCAGCACGTTGTAGCCGCGCAGGACGTAGTAGCGGGCGATCGCGTCGGCGACCGCGTACGCCTCCGCGTGACCCATGTGCAGGTCGCCCGACGGGTAGGGGAACATGTCCAGGACGTACCTGCGCGGCCTGGCGTCGCCCGGGTCGTCGCTGGCCCGGAACAGGCCCAGCTCGTCCCACCTCGCCAGCCACTTGTCCTGCACCGACCGCGGATCCCACCTGTCGGCAGGCTGGTCCGCCGCCGGCGCCTGCGCGCGGCTCCCGGCCGCCCTGGCGTTGTCCACGGCTGTCATGGCTTCCTCGCGATGTCTCGGAACGGGTCGGCATCCGGCTGGCCTGGGCAGCGAAAGCAAAAGGCCCCTCGATCCACGAGGGGCAGCCGCGCCGATGTACCCTGCCGGATCGGCGCGGCTAGCTAAGGAGCAGCCCGGTGCGACGCACGCCTGCAGGATATCCCACCCGGGAGCGGCCCCGCCATCGCAGCCAGCAGGAGGCCCGCCGGCGCTCCTTGACCGCCCTGCGGCGCCCGCCGATAATGGCCTCTGCGCCGCCAGCCGGGCCGGCGGCGGCCGCACACGGGGATGGCGCCTGGCCGGCGGTTCCGCGGGAAATGGCCGGCCGGGCGATTTCGGGGGAAGCATGGATGGTCGGTGCGCGTCCATTGCCGTCGTCGGGCTGGCCTGCCGGTACCCGGAAGCCGGGGACCCCGCCTCGCTGCTCGACCTCGTGGTGACCGGGCGGCGGGCGTTCCGCCGCATCCCGCCGTGCCGGCTGGACCTCGGGGACTACCACAGCCCTGATCCGCGCGCGCCGGAGGCCACGTTCTGCACGAGGGCGGCGCTGCTCGAAGGCTGGCGGTTCGACCACGCGGCCTTCGGGGTGACCGGCCAGGCCCACCGGAGCGCCGACCCGGCGCGCTGGCTCGCGCTGGAGACCGCGGCGCGGGCGCTGGCGGCCGCGGGCTTCGCCGGGGGCACCGGGCTGCCCGGCGACTCGGCGGGCGTGTTCGTGGGGAACACGCTCTGCGGCGACGTGTCGCGGGCCAGCCTGCTGCGCCTGCGCTGGCCGTACGCGCGGCGGGCGATCGCCGGCGCGATGCGGGCGGCGGAGGTCCCCGGCGACCTGGCCCGGCGCGTCCTGCAGGCAGCCGCCGCCGGCTACCTCGCCCCGCTGCCGCCGGTCACCGAGCTGACCTACTCCGGCGCCATGCCAGCCACCATCGCCACCTCCGTCTGCCGCCAGTTCGGGTTCCGCGGCGGGGGCCGCGTCATCGACGCGGGCGGGGCGTCGTCGCTCGCCGCCGTCGCCTCCGCGTGCCTGGCGCTCGCCTCGGGAGAGCTGGACGTGGCCCTGGCCGGCGGGGTGGAGCTCAGCCTGGATCCGCTCGACCTGGTCGGGCTGGCCAAGGCCGGCCTGCTCGCCGCCGATCAGATGCGGGTCTATGACGAGCGCCCGACGGGCTTCCTGCCCGGGGAGGGCTGCGGCATGACCGTGCTGATGCGCGCGGCCGATGCCCGGGCCGCCGGGTTGCCGGTCCACGCGGAGATCCTCGGCTGGGGCATCGCATCGCCCGGCGCGCCCGCCGCTGGCGGCCAGGAGCCCGCGGCCGCGCCGGGCGGGCCGGACCGCTCCGGGCCCGGTGCCCTGGCCGCCCCGCACCAGGCCGCCGCCGCCGGCCCGGGCAGCCAGCTGCTGGCCATGCGCCGGGCCTACCAGATGGCCCGCATCGACCCGGCGGACGTCCAGCTCATCGAGGGCTGCGGCGCGGGCCTGAGCGAGGCCGACGAGGCGGAACTGGCCGCCCTGGCCGCGCTGCGGGCCGGCCGGGCCGGCAAGGTGGCCGCGCTCGGCTCGATCACGGCCAGCATCGGCAACTCCCGGGCCGCGGCCGGGGCGGCGGGCCTGATCAAAGCCGTGCTCGCCCTTGAGAACGGCGTCGTGCCTCCCTCCACCGGCACCCAGACGCCCCATCCGATGCTGCGCGACGGCCATGCCCGCCTGCGGCTGCCGGACGCGCCCGAATCCTGGCCGGATGGCACGCGGCATGCGGCCGTCGGCGCGCTCGGCCCTGACGGCCTCGCGGTCCACGTCGTGCTCCGCGGCCCGGCCGGCGGGCGCCCGCCGGCCCCGGCGCCCGCCGGCCGCCTCCGCCGGCTGCGCCTGCCCCGCCGGGCCGCAGCCGGCTCACCGGTGCCGGGATCCGGCGCAGGGCGCCCCGGCGGACCGGCGCGGCCGGGGACCTACGTGGCCGGCCCGGGGCGCCCGGTCGCCTACCTGTTCCACGCCGGTGACCGCCGCGCCCTGTCCGCGCTCATGACCCGGGTGGCCCGCCTGGCCCTGTGGCTGTCCGACGGGCAGCTGCAGGACCTCGCGGTGTGGCTGGCCGGCGGCGCCGCCGGCGCGGGGCCGGTCCGGGTCGCGATCGTCGCGGACCGCCAGGACGGGCTCGCGCGGGCTGCGACCGAGGCCGCGGAGTGGCTCCCGGCCCTGACCGGTGGGGTGGTCGGCGTCCGCGACGGCATGTTCGCCGCCGACGGCACCGGGGGCCGCGTGACGCTGCTCCTTGGCGCCGGGCAGGAGCCGGCGGATCAGCCCGAGCGCGCGCTCGAGCGGATCCTGGGCACGCTGCGCTGGCTGGCCCGGCTCGGGGTCCGGCCAGAGGCCGCCGTCGGCCGCGGCATCGGCGGGCTGGCCGGGCTGGCCTGGGCCGGCTGCCTCGGCGCGGAGCCAGCGCGCCGCCTCGGCACGGCGTGGGCCCGTGCCTTGTCCGCCCCGGCGGGCGCAGCCCCGGGCCTGCTCAGCGGCGCCATCGAGGAGTTCAGCCGGGCCGGCTTCGGGCCGCCCGCGCGCCGGCTCATCCTCGCCAGCACCGGGGCCGAGGTCGCGGCGCCCGGCGCCATCGGCGAGATCCTGGGCGCTGAGCTGCTCGCGGCCCGGATCGCCAGGGGCGACCTGACCGGGCCTTCCGCCGCTGCTCCGCAGGTGGCGGCCGGGATCGGCACGGCCGTCCGGGCCGGGGCGGCCGGGGCGAGCCTGCTGCTGCAGGTCGGCGACGACGACGGCCTCGCAGCGGCCGCGCGCCGGACCGCTGTTCCGCTGGTGGAGGCCCGGCTGGACGACTTCCGGGGCTCCATGCTGACGGCCGCCGCCCTGTTCGCCGCCGGCGCCGCCGGGTCGCCGTCCGCCCTGTACGAGGGGTGGCCGGCGCGGCCAGTCGACCTCGCCCACGAGCCATCGTTCATCGTGAACCCATGCCAGGCGCGGCCCGGACCCGGCGTCGGGACGCCTGCGGCAGGGCGAGCGGAACCACCCGGGCCGGCCCGGCCCGAGCCCGCCGGCGGGACGCGCGCGATGGCGCGGGGCACGGGCGGAGCCGCGCGCCAGCCCGCCGACGGCCAGCGGGACCCGCTCCGCGGCGTCGCCCCCTGGGCGCGCTGCTGGGCGGAGTGCCCTGTCGAGCCGCCTTTGCCGGTACCGCCCGCCGTGGCCGGGCCGTGGCGGGTCCACGTCGCAGCGGGCGGCCGGGCCCGCGCGGTGATCGCCGCGCTGGCCCGGCACGATCCCGCGGCCAGCCGCGCGCTGGCGGTCCTGGACCCGGGCGACGGCCGGGCGGCCCGCGCCGCGGCCGCCGCAGCGCGCGACGCGGTCGCCACCGGGCAGCTGGTGGTGATCAGCCCCGGGCCGGGACTGACCGGCCTGTGGGCGAGCCTGCACGCCGAGCACCCGCGCATCGGGATCACCGTGATCCGGGCGCCGCTGACCCGGGCGGGCCTGGCGGCGGCCGCCGCGGTGGCGTCCGCCGAGCCGGGGTGCTTCCGGGAGCTGATCGTCGGCGAGGCGGGGCAGCTGCGCGAGGCCGCGGCCGTGCCGGTGCCGCTGCCGGGCGGCGCCCCGTTCCCGCTCTCGGAGGAGGACGTCGTGCTGGTCAGCAGCAGCGCGGGCACGGCGGTCCAGGCGCTGGCGCAGGTCGCCGCCTGCTCGGGCGCTGCCATCGCGATCATCGGCCCGGCCCGGCAGGGCCGCGACCATGAGCTCACCGCGGAGGCGGAGCGGCTGCAAGGCGCCGGGGCGCGGATCTGCCATGAGGTCGTGGACCTGGCGCGGCCGGCGGACGTGGTCGCGGCGCTGCGGCGCATCGAGCGCGCGTTCGGACCGGTGACCGTGCTCGGTCACGCGGTCCGGCCGGCGCCGGGCCGGGCGGTGGCCGAGCTGACCGAGGCCGGCCTGTCCGGCGCGATCGGTGAGCAGCTCGCCGCGCTGAACCAGGTGGCTGCCGCGCTCCGAGCGCGCGCGGGGGCCGGCGGACCCGGCATCGGCGGGCTCAGGCTCGTCGTCACCTTCGGGTCGGTCGCGGGGCGCTACGGGATGGCCGGGCAGGGGATCCTCGCGGCGGTCACCGGCGCGCTGGCCGCGCGCGGCGAGCAGCTCGCCGCGCCCGTCCCTGGCTGCCGCGCGCTGCACGTCGACTGGCCCGGCTGGGCGGGCACCGGCGACGGCGCGCGCCCCAGCCCGGGCGGCGCCGGAAGTGACAGCCTGGAGACGGCCGAGGCCTCCCGGCTGCTGCTGAAGATCCTCTCCACCCCCGGCCTGCCAGGCCGGCTGGCGGTGCACGGCCGGGCCGGCGTTCCCCCGCCCTGGCCCGTCGCGCTCAGTGGCCAGGCCCGGCGGGCGCCGGCTCCCGGCAGGTTCACCGGGGAGGTCCTCGTGCACTACCCCGGAGCGGAGCTGATCACGCAGGCCAGCCTGTCCCTGCGGACCGATCCGTACCTGGATGACTATCGGATGGACGGCGTGCCGGTGCTCCCGGCGGCGATGGCCCTGGAGGCGATGGCGCAGGCGGCATCCGCGCTGGCGGGCGCGCCCGCGCGGGCAGTCAGCGGGTTCAGCGCCGGCGCGCCCATCGTGCTCCCCGATGGGGCCGCGGGAGCCGCCCTCCAGCTGCGGGTCTGCGCGCTGCGCGAGGGCGACGCTGTCACCGCAGTCATCCGCACGGACCGGACGGGCTTCGCGGTTGACCACTTCCGGGCCCGGTTCACCTGCGCCACGGACCGGGGTGACCGGACCACCCGGCCGGGTGCCGCCGGCCGCCCGGCGCCCCGGGGGCCGGACGGGAGCGCCCTGGCCGGCGCGCCGGCCGGAGGCGCCGCGCCGCTGTACGGCCCGGTCTGCTTCCAGGCCGGGCGCTTCCGGCGGATCGCGGCCTTCCGGCTGGCGGGTGCGCGGTCGGCAACGGCGCTGGCCCGTGGCGCGGACGAGGTGCCGTGGTTCGGCGCCCCGGATGCGGCTGCCGCCGCGGCATGGCAGTCCCTGGTGCTCGGCAGCCCCGGGGTCACCGATGCGGTGCTCCAGCTGGTCCAGGCGTGCCTTCCGCACCGCCGGGTGCTGCCCTCGGGGTGCGAGTCGGTCGTGTTCAGCGGCCGGCCGGCCACCGGGCAGGTGACGCTCCGCGTCGCGCAGGCCGCCGCGGATCCCCCCGGCGCGAGCCCGCCGGCAGGCGACGCCCCGGCCGCGACCGCCCGCGCCGGGGCCGGGGCCGCCGCCGACCCCGTGGGCGGCGAGACGATCTGGGACGCCGAAGTCGCTGACGCCGCCGGGCAGGCCCTGGTCACCTGGCGCGGGCTCAGAATGCGCGACGCCGGGCCGCTCCCCCGTGACGACCCGTGGCCCGCCGCCCTCCTCGCCTGCTACCTGGAACGGGCCGCCGCCGAGCTCGGGCTGGGCCCGGGCCTCGAGGTCCGGCTCGGTGACCCCGGGTCGCGCGCCGACCCCGAGCGCGAGGCTGGCCGGGAGCCCTCCCGCCGTGACCGCGCGGCCGGGAGCACTGCCCCGCCAGGCCGGTCCCATCTCGCTCGCGGGCGCGGCGCCGGTGGCGGGGAGCCCGCCGAGGACGGCCGGTCCGGCGATTTCGGCCTCGTGGTGCGCGCCCCGGTCCCGGCCGCCTGCGCGTGGCGGTTCGTCCAGCCCGACCCGGCGCCCGCGACGCCCCGCGCCGCCCCGGCCGGCGGGGCGCGGTCCCCGGCGGCAGATCAGGCGCTGCTGGCGGTCGTCGAGAGCGCGCAGCGGGCGGAGCCGGGCCTCGCCGCCCCGGCCTATGGCCGCCTCGCCTCCGCTGACCCGGGCTCGGCTGCGGCGGCCGCGGCGGCCGCCGCCCGGGCGCGTGCGGCGACGCTCGCCGCGTGCCTGGGCGGCGCGGTGCCCGCGGACGTGACGGTCCGGACGCGGATCCTCTCCGGCACCGGCTGGCTGCTGCTGGCCACCGGCGAGGCGAGCATCGCCAGCGTCCTGGTCACCGTGGCGGGCCTGCCCCACCCGGTCGCGATAGCGATCATGACCGGCGTCCCGGGCCCGGCGCGGGGGGCACCCCGGGGGCCCGCACCCCGGCCCGGCCGGGCGGGAGCCCGGGAGCGGGTTCAGCATCCGGCCCCCGCTGGGGCTGTCCCCGCGCCCCGGGCGGACGCCGGCGGCTCATCCGGCCGGCCGGCCGCGGCCAGGCATCCGGCGTCCGCGGCCCCGCCGGCGCCGGCGGAGCCACGAGCCGGGTCCGCCCCGCCCGTGCCTAGCAAGCGCAGGGGATGAACTGTCACTATGGACGGTGAACCGACCCGAAGGAAGGCCGTCCGCCGTGACCTCGCCCGGCTCCGCTCCCGCCCCGGCCGCGCCCCGGCCGGCATCGACTCCGGCGCCGCTCACCGGGGAGCTCGACCTGTCGCAGAACGACTTCTGGGCCGCGCCGCCCGCCGCCCGGCACGCCGCGTTCGCCCGGCTCCGCGCGCTGCCGGGCCCGCCGTACTTCGCCGACCCGGAGACCCCGTTCACCACCGCGGGCGGGGGTTACTACGCCCTGGTCAGGCACGCGGACGTGACCGAGGCCAGCCGCCACCCGGAGATCTTCTCCTCGGCCCGCGGCGCGACCAGCCTGGTGGACCTGCCGCCGGAGTTCAACGAGTACTTCGGCTCGATGATCAACATGGATGACCCGCGCCACGCCCGGCTCCGCCGGATCGTCTCGCGCGCCTTCACCCCGAAGATGATCAGGAAGTTCGAGGACGACGTCCGGCGCGCGGCCGCCGTGATCGTCGACGACCTGATCGCCACCGGCCCGTGCGACTTCGTCCAGCACGTCTCGGCCCGGCTTCCGCTGAAGATCATCTGCGACATGATGGGAATCGGCGACGAGCACTACGACATGGTGCTGCGCAACACCAACACGATCCTGGCCGGCGGCGACCCGGAGTTCCTGAGCGAGGACATGGACACCGCGATCGGCCAGATCCTCACGGCCGGCTCCGAGCTCGCGGACCTGGTGACCCGGCTGGCCGCCGAGCGACAGGCCAGCCCGGCGGACGATCTCATCACCGCGCTGGCCACCGCCAACGTCGACGGCGAGCAGCTCACCCCCGCCGAGCTCGCGTCGTTCTTCATCCTGCTGGTGGTCGCCGGGAACGAGACCACGCGGAACGCGATCTCCCACGCCCTGGTCCTGCTCACCGAGCATCCCGAGCAGCGCGCCCTGCTGACCGCCGATTTCGAGGGCCGGGTCGCCGGCGCGGTGGAGGAGATCGTGCGGTACGCCTCCCCGGTGATCTGGATGCGCCGCTCGGTCACCAGGGACGCGGTCGTCAACGGCCATCAGTTCCGCGAGGGCGACAAGGTCGCCCTGGTCTACTGGTCCGCCAACCGGGATGAGTCGGTCTTCGCCCACCCGGAGCGCTTCGACATCACCCGCTCCCCCAATCCCCACGTCGGCTTCGGCGGGGCCGGCCCGCACTTTTGCCTCGGGGCCCACCTGGCCAGGCGCGAGATCACGGTGATGCTCCGCGAGCTGCTGCACAGGGTGCCATCGATCCGCGCGGCCGGGGAGCCGGACCGCCTGCTGTCCAGCTTCATCAACGGGATCAAGCACCTGCCGTGCACGTTCGATTAGGGGGGACGAGTCCCTGGGCGACTCGCCCGGCACGGCCGCCGGCGGCACCGGGACGCCCGGCGCCCGGCGCCCGGCGGCACCCGGTGGCGGGCGCGCGCCCACGGGCCCGACGCGGCGGCGCACACGGCGCGCTTCGCTGCGAATGGTGTGTGCGCCGCGTGACGGCGAGCGCTCATTTTTGTAACTGACTGTAGTTTCCCCTGGACAGCGTGTATAACTGGAGTCCCGGGCGGCGCACGGCCGGCCTTGGCCGGCACAGGGGATGGCCGCCGCCGGGATCGGGGGGAAGGCCGCGCGGCGCGGAGGGGGACCTTCGAGCGGGGGACGCGGTGCCGGGCCGGCCGGCAGGCCGGCGACCTGGCACGCGATCTGACGAAGGTCGCGGCGGGCGGCTGGGTCAATGCCCTGCGGATGGCGCCGCACGGGGGCGCGGCTCCGTCCGCAGGGCAAGACTCGCCGTCAGGGCAGCGCGCTGATCCGCCCGGCCAGCGCGAAGTCCGCCTCGGTCAGCCCGCCCGCCGAGTGCGTGGACAGCGTCAGGGTCACCTTGTTCCACGAGATCGAGATGTCGGGATGGTGATTCGCCGCCTGGGCCAGGTGCGCCACCGCGCCGGCATACAGCATGGCGTCCCGGAAGTCGCCGAGCTTCACGGTGCGGGTGATCGCGTTCCCCGCGCGCTCCCACCCCCGGGCACCCGCGAGGTGCGACGCGATCTCCTCTTCGGTGAGCAGCCTCATGGCCCCATTCTCCCCGCGCGGCGGCCGGCCGTCAGCCGGCGCGCGGCACGGCCGTCATCCGGCGCGCGGCACGGGCCGTCATCCGGCGCGCGGCACGGGCCGTCATCCGGCGCGCGCGGGCCGGGACCTGCCGGACCTGCCGGGCGCGCCAGGGGTAGGCTGTCCCCCGCGCCGCGCCCGCGGGCCTCCCCTCGCACGACCGTCCTGCCGCCTCTGGAGGGACCGATGCCCGATCCGCAGTCGCCGGCGCCCAGGCGCACCCCGCTGGCGGCCGTGCACGAGGCGCTCGGCGCCGCCATGACGGACTTCGCGGGATGGCTCATGCCGCTGCGCTACCGGAGCGAGACCGCCGAGCATGTCGCGGTGCGGACCGCCGCCGGGCTCTTCGACCTGTCCCACATGGGCGAGGTGCTCGTCACCGGAGCGGATGCCGGCGCGGCGCTGGACTACGCGCTGACCGGCCAGGCATCGGCGATCGCGCCCGGCCGCGCCCGGTACACCATGATCTGCGCGCCCGACGGCGGCGTCATCGACGACCTCATCGTCTACCGGCTCGCCGCGGCCGAGTTCCTGATCGTGGCGAACGCCGCGAACACCGCCGCCGTCGTGGCCGAGCTCACCGAGCGCGCATCCGGGTTCGCGGCGGCCGTCGCCGACCGGACGGACGGCTACGCGCTGATCGCCGTCCAGGGGCCGTCCGCGGCGGCCATCCTCGGCCCGCTCACCGCCGACGACCTCACCGGCCTGCGGTACTACTCCAGCCGCGAGGCGACCGTGGCCGGGCGCCGGGCGCTGGTCGCGCGGACCGGCTACACCGGGGAGGACGGGTTCGAGATCTTCGTCGCGCCCCGGGACGCCATCCCGCTCTGGGACGCCCTCACCGAGGCCGGCCAGGGCAGCGGGCTGCGCCCCGCCGGGCTGGCCGCGCGCGACTCGCTCCGGCTCGAGGCAGGGATGCCGCTGTACGGGAACGAGCTCAGCCGGGAGGTCACGCCGTTCGACGCTGGCCTTGGCCGGGTGGTCAGGCTGGACAAGCCCGGTGACTTCGTCGGCCGCGCCGCCCTCGCCCGGCGGGCCGCCGCCGGGCCGTCCCGGGTGCTCACCGGGCTGATCGGGCAGACCAGGCGAGTACCCCGGCATGGGTACCAGGTGCTGTGGAATGGCGAGCCGTGCGGCGTGGTCACCAGCGGGGCGCACTCGCCCACGCTCGGCAAGCCGATCGCGATGGCCTACCTCAGCCCGGGGGCCGCCGAGTCCGCCCGGGCGGCTCAGGAGGCTGGGCAGGGGCGGCTGGCCGTCGACATACGGGGCAGCGCCGAGCCGGCGATGCTGGCGCCGCTCCCGTTCTACCGGCGGCCGGACTGAGCCGGCCGGGCGGCCCGCGGGGCACCGTGCCGCCGGCCGGCGCCCGGCGCGACAACAATGCGCGGGCGGCGGCGCCCGGCCCGATCCGCGAGAAGTGAGCAAGGAAAGGACGGCATCATGAGCGTTCCCGAGGAGCTGTACTACACCGCCGAGCACGAATGGATCTCGATCAGCGACACGGTCGCCCGGGTCGGCATCACCGATTACGCGCAGCGCGCGCTCGGCGACGTCGTCTACGTCTCGGTGCCGGCCGTCGGCACCAAGGTCACCGCGGGCGACCCGTGCGGCGAGGTGGAGTCCACCAAGTCGGTGAGCGACATCTTCTCCCCGGCCGATGGCGAGGTGATCGAGGTGAATCCGGAGATCGATGACGACCCCGGCCTGGTCAACTCCGACCCCTACGGCGCGGGCTGGCTGTTCAAGATCGCGCTCGACTCGGCGGACGACGTTCCCCCCGGGCTCCTGACCGCAGCCGAGTACCAGGCCCTCACCCAGGAGCAGGGGCAGGAGTAGGGCCGGCCGGGGCCGGCTTCCCTTCCGCCGTCACCGCCGTCACCGCCGTCACGGCGCCGCACCGTCCCGGTGCGCGGTTCGGCTGCGCCGTGGTCCTTTGCCGGAATAGTCTCTGCCTGACCGCGAGAGCCCATCACCCCGGCGGCGCCGGGGCCTGACCGCGAGGGGGCCAGCGAATGGAACACGGCACGGCGGGCGGCGCCCGCATTCACCGGGCCGCCCGGCGCGGACGCCGGGTGCTTGCCCGCGCGCCCGGGCGGCCCGCCGGGCGGGGACTGTGGGCCTTGCCGGCTGCCGCGCTCGGCATCACCGCCACGCTGCTGGGCGGCACGCCTGCCGCCGCGGGCACCGCGCCGGCGGTGCTCAGCATCCTCAGCGGCCCCTACCGGGTGCGGGCGGCCGGCCAGGCCTGGCGCCTGACCCTCCTGGTGAACGACGCCCCGGGCTCGGGCGCCAGCATCCTCGCCACCCTCACGCACCGGTCGCCCGGCGGGTACGAGGAGCACGAGTGGGGCGTGGGGCGGCTGCCCGCGGCCAGCGTCACCGCGATCAGCCGGGGCTGGCGGATCCGCCCCGCCGCGCGATCGGTGGCCCCGGTCTTCGTGGTCAGGCTCACGTTCACGATCACCTCGCGCAAGGCGCTGCGCTGCTCCCAGGGCTCGCGGACCGAGTACTCCGGCACGCTGGCCGGGCGTTCCGGCTGAGCACCGGCCTGCGCCGGGTGGGCACCGTCGGCTCGCGGTCGATCACGTTCAAGGCCCCCGATCACGCGTACCTCGACCGCGGGTGCGTCCTCGCCAGGCCACCGTGCCCGCCGTCCGGCTACACGTGGGGTGGCGCCACCCGCCCGTCGGCGGGCGTCCTGGCCGCCCTGATCGGCGGCGTGACGCGGTCGGGCACCATCATCGGCCTGCTGCGGACCACCAGGCTGGCCCGGCCGAGGAACGCCGAGCGAACCGACGGCGCGATCGCGAAGGGCGCGGCGCTGTCGGTCTCCGGCGGCACGCTGACCACGACCGCCGGAGCCGGGACGCTGCTGGCCGGGAAGGTGACCGTGCGGACGACCGGGTCGCCGCGGGTGTCGGTCACGTCCTGCTGGGCCCGCGGCACCCGGCACTCGGTCACCACGAGCACCTACGGCACCGTTCCCCCGGGAGCGCTCACCACCTCGCTGGTCGCCCGCACCCGGCTCACCGGGACCATCTCCGGCGGAACCTCGGGCTTCGGGTCGTTCGGGAGGACCACGGTGCGCTGAGGGGGCCGCGACGCTCCCGGCCCGCCGCGGGGCCGCGGCGGGCCGGGAGCACCCCACGCAGCCACCCGGCGATCGCGGCACCCGGGTCGGCCGGCGGCCGCCCTAGCCTCGCCGGCGGCTCGCCGCCCGGTACACCGCGAAGCCGGCGACCACGAGGAGGACGGCGGCGGCCAGCCGCACCTGCGGCTTGCGCAGCTCGCCGGCCACGCGCTCGCCCAGCCGCCGGGCATTGCTCGCCGGGCTGACCCGGTCGGCGAGGAGGTCGATCGTCCGTGCCAGGCTCTGCCTGGTCCGCTCGATCTCCGCCACGATCTCGTCCGTGTCCCGCCGGGCGACCCGGCCGTTGGCCGCGGCCGAGCCGCGTAGCTGCGGCGGGCTGTCCTGACCGGCCATCGCGTCCTTCCTCTCCTGGCGGAACCGATCGTCCCCCCAGTCTCCCAGGCCGGGCCGCGCCCCGCACGCCCGCCCTGCCGTTCGGCACCCCGGCGGCGGGCACGGCGCGTACGGCGGGCGCGGACGGCATGCACGGCATCCGCCGGGAAGAGGATCGGGGCGTGAGCGCGCCGCACTCGGAGGTTCCCCCGTTCGACGGCGCCCGCCCCGATGCGGTGATCAACCGGCTGTGCGATCTCCCGCCGCTGGCCGAGCCCTGGTAACGCCTGGCGGCTCAAGGACTCCTGGGCGGCCCAGCGGAAGATGCCCGTCGCCATCGTCGAGGTCGCCGCGTCCGCCCGGGCAGCGAACACGTCGTGCCTGACCCGGGCGATCGCCGGGTCCCCCGGGTCGGCCAGCCAGGCCAGCTCGGCCAGGTGGCAGGCCAGCCGCAGCGCGGTCTCACCGGGCCGCCCCGCGGGCGCTCCGCCGCCGCGCCCGGCGGGAAGCCCGGCGGCCCGGTCCTCCCGCGGCGCGCCTTCCGTACCGCCTGGGTCCTCCCCGCGATCGCGTTCCCCCGCATCGGCGAGCAGCTCGCGGGCCCGGTTCGCGAGCGCCCGCGCGCCGCCGGCCAGGCAGGCCAGCTCCGCCGCCAGCGCTCGCTCGGGCGCGGGCTTGAGGTTCGCCGGGTTGCCGTCCCACCAGCCGCCGTACTGGCGCCACACCGTCCGCACGATGAACTCCGGCTCGTCGTAGACCGGCTGCAGGTAGGGCCGGTCCATCAGGGCCGCCGGGGGCGCGACCGCGTGCAGCGCGTCGTCGAGCCTGCCGCCTGAGTTCATCACCGCCAGGGTCTGGTCGACCAGCGAGTCCAGCAGGTCGGCGGTGTCGGTGAGCGCCTGCCTGACCCGCTGCGCGCCGATGACCGGCAGGCCGTGCCCGGGCAGGAGGTACTCGGGCTCCAGCGCGACCATGCGCCGCAGCGCCATCGCCCACTCGCGCGGGTAGCGCTGCACCTTCTGCGGGTTGCCGGCGTTCGGCGACGCCCAGATGAACAGGTCGCCGCAGCACAGCACCCGCTGCCCGGGCACCCAGGTGACCGTGTGGTCGTCGGTCTCGCCCTTCTCGTGGCGCAGCAGGAACGTCCTGCCGCCCACGCCGAGGCGGAGCGCGTCGCGGTAGGTCCGGTCCGGGTAGCGGTACTCGACCGGCCAGCGCAGACCGGCGACGCCGAACTGCCGCCGGTTGATCACCTCGTTGTACCCGGCCATGGCGATGTACCGGTCGAACCGGTGCGGCAGGGCCTCGTGCGCGATGACGACCGGGGCGGGCCAGCCGGCCGCGGCCCCCTCGGGCTCCCAGGCCGGCAGGCCGCACACGTGATCGATGTGCCCGTGCGAGTAGATGACCGTGTTCAGCCGGTCGCGGCTCCACCGCCGCAGCTCGTCGTGGACGGCCGCAGCCGTCAGCGAGCTGCCGGTGTCGACGAGCACCAGGCCGTCGGCGGTCGCGAAGCCGCAGACGTTCCCGAACGACGGTACGAACGCGACCCCGTCGCCGACCTCGGCCAGGCCGCCCAGGTGCCGGAGCGGATGGTGCTCGGCGATGCTGGCCTCGCCTCGCCACAGCCGGTCGGCAAGCGTGAGCACGTCATCGGACATCATCGCCATACCTCTCAGAGCCGACATGACCGCCCGACCAGCCTCTCACACCGGGCGGTCATGCCGGGTGAGATCAGGCCGCCCGCAGCGCCTGGAGCTCCGCCTCGACCATCGCCTCGTGCTCCTCCTCGTCCCTGCGGGCCGCGGCCGGGCTCCACCGCCCGCGCAGCAGCGGGATGCTGAACAGGAAGAACACGATCCCGCCGAAGCAGGCCCAGTACCAGGCCCGCCACTGGCCGGGCGACTTCGCCGCCGCGGCCTGGGTCGAGGTCAGCAGCGGGAACACCGAGGGCGGCACCTTGCCGAGCGCCGTGAGCTGAGCCCGGTAGCGCTGCATGATCGCGAGCTGGGGCGCGGCGGCCTGGATCCGCTGCAGGTTGTTGGTGTTCAGCTTGATCTGCTCCAGCATCGCCACGCCCTTCGACCCGCCGCCGGCGGCGGCGGTCGCCTGGCCGAGCAGCCTCGGCGGGATCGGGGCCCCCCGCGCGCTCAGCGCCCCGAGCCTGGCGAACAGGGCCGGGTGCGCCTGGAGGACCGCGATCTCGGGCGCCAGCGGGCCGGCCGCGAGCTGGGCCAGCGGCGCGTCGCGCTGGGCAATCGCCACCACCTTCGGGTGCGCCTGCGCGAACGTGATCTCCGGCTTGTACCGGGCGTAGGCGGCCTGGGCGGCGGCGCCGTTGTCGACCAGCGGGGTCACCGTCGTGATCACGTGCGGGATCACCAGGAACGCCACGAACACCACGATGCGGATGATCCATCCCCAGATCGCCAGGCCGGTGGCGATCAGGGCCGGGTTCCTGGCCTCCACGGTCTCGGTGAAGCTCGCCATCCACGGCGTGTAGGCGACGCCGAGGCCGAACGAGAGCGCCGCGACGATGATCGCCAGCTCGTAGTAGCTGGGGTGGCGGCCCGCCTGGAGCAGGTAGACCACGGTCATCACCGCCGCGGCCACCCCGCCGATGACCATGAACGGCTTGCGGACCCGGAACCGGTCGGAGATCACGCCGATCAGGATCACCGCGATGACGTTGAAGCCCCAGTTCCAGTTGCCCAGGCCGTTGCCGTCCTTCACCGAGAACCCGAAGATCGTCGTGAAGTAGATCAGCGCGAAGCCGACGGCGGTGTAGTAGATCAGCAGCATCACCGAGACCGCGAACGCCGAGACCAGCACGTCTGGCTTGAGCAGCTGCCGGAACGGGCGCCGCAGCGCCGCCTCGACGTCGATGCCCTTGGCGCGCAGCTCGATCAGCGCCCGGTCGCGCATGGTCACCATCAGCTGGTCGCGCAGCTGCGGCGACAGCTCACGCAGCCCGGCCAGCGCGATAACGAACACCACCAGGCCGGCGATGCCGCAGATGCGGTACTCGTGCGTCCAAAAGCGCGGGTCGTGCACGATCGCCGGCACCGTCGCGCTGCCGACGACGGCGACGATCAGGCTCCCGACGACCGGCCCGGAGGTCCAGAACCCCATGGCCGTCGCCCTCCCGACCTGCGGGGAGAAGTCGCGGATCAGCGCGGGCGTGGCGACCAGGCAGATGCCCTCGACCACCCCGACCACGAAGCCCTCGACCGTGAACACCCACTTGCTGGTCGCCGCGGGCAGGACGAAGGCGACGAAGACCCCGGTGAACAGCAGCCCGAAGACGACCAGGTTCGCCCGGCCCAGGCGGTCGGCGATGCCGGCGAACAGCGAGCCGAACGCGCCGATCAGGTTCCCGATGGCGGTGGCGGTCACGAAGAACGTGAAGCTCATGTGAAGGTTGGTGAGAATGAGCGGGGATACCGAGCCGCCGACGTACAGCTCGTAATAGAGCGTGATCGTCGCGAGCACCGTGATGGCCAGGTAGAGCACGCGCGCCCTGGTCTCGGGATAGGCGTCGAGCTGCCGGCGCCACAGCCAGCCGGCCCCGCCCGGCCGGCCGGCGAGGACCTCTTCCTCCGTGGTCGCACTCATGCGGACCTCACCCATGTTGACGGCGATTCCCCGGCAGCCAGGGGCCGCCGGCGGGTGAGGTCAACATATCTGCACTAAGCGTGCAGGTTCAATAGCCCGGCGCGCGGGCCCCGGGCCCGGCCCGGACCGGCTCAGCAGGCTTGCCGCGGGCCCGGCGCGCGGGCGGGCCCCGGGCCCGGCCCGGACCGGCTCAGCAGGCTTGCCGCGGGCCCGGCGCGCGGGCGGGCCGCGGGCCCGGCCCGGACCGGCTCAGCAGGCTTGCCGCGGGCCCGGCGCGCGGGCGGGCCGCGGGCCCGGCCCGGACCGGCTCAGCAGGCTTGCCGCGGGCCTGCCGTGCCCGCGGCGCCTGGCGTGCCCGCGGCACCGGGAGTGAAGCCCGCGTCGGTGAGCAGCGCGCGGAACGTGCGCTTGACCAGGTCGGCGGCGCGCATCGGGCTGAGCCCGAGGTCGGTGCGCAGGCTCTCCCAGAACGGCCAGATCGTGATCGCGTGCAGCGCCCCGATCAGCTGCTCGCGGCGCTCCCCGCCGAGCGCGGCGAGCTCGGGGGCGAAGACCGCCTCAAGCTCGCGCCGGGCCTTCGCGGTCTTGCGCCTCCTGTCCTCCTGGAGCTGGCCGGAGAACGGCTGGTGCACCCGGGCCGCCCGCCAGGTGGGCGTCATCTCCTCCAGGATCCGGGCGCGCTGGCTCACGAACCGCTCCACCCGGTCGGCGAGCGGCAGCGACGGGTCGATCGGCCGGACCAGCGAGCGCAGGATCTCGCTGTCCTGGCGCACCGCCTCGACCAGCAGCGCCTCGCGGTCGGCGAACTGCTGCCAGACGGTGCGCAGCGACACCCCGGCCCGCTCGGCGATCCGCGGCGCGGTCGGCCGCAGGTCACCCTCCGCGTGCAGCGCCCGCATCGCCCCGAGGATCGCCCGCCGGGTGCGGTGCGACCTCGCCGCCCGGCCGTCGGCCGGCTCGCCGAGGGCGACCGGGAAGTCCAGGCCGGCCAGCGAGGCCGCCTCCTGGCTCGCGTCCAGGTCCGAGGTCAGGTCGTCAGGCACCACCGGCTCCGAGAGTCATGGCCGGGGCCGCGGGCGCCGGCTGGCCCGGCCCGCCCCTGACTGCCCGCCCGCGACCGCGACACCTGGTCATGCTACCGTCCGCCTCCTCGCGCCACCGCCGCGGCGGACGGCGACCACGCGGGATCGCGCCGAGCGCCCGCGCATCCGTCAGACGGTCCTTCTCGCGCCCGCCGAGGAGGAGCCGGCGACGATCCCCGCGGACGACGATGCCGGGCACGTCCTGAACGCGCGACCAGGACGGGGACGCCGGCCAGTCACCGTCGTGACACCCTGCTTCGCGATGTCACGCGCTGACAGCGCCGGAAGCGGAAGCCGGAGGCCGGCGCTGGCCCGCCAGCGCGGCGGCTCGCGCGGCGCTGACGTAGGTGGAGAAGACGATCTCCTAGTCAAACCCTCCTGAGCTGCAGGAACAGGTGAGTGGGCTCATGGCTGGCTGAGCCACCAGCTGGTGCCAAGCGTGGTGAAGTCCGCGTTGCGCTGCTTGACGCGGCCCGACCGGATCGGCCACCATGACAGGTGGCGAGTACCGCGCCGCCCTCCGCCGGCTATCCCAGCAAGCTGGCACCGGGAGGGAAAGGGGATCATGTCCTCGGGTCGTTATCCGTCACCCATTCCGAGGGTGTAGCTGGGGCGCCGATCGGAGTGTGCGAGACCGGATGACGACGAGGAAACACCTCAAGCGTCGAGTCAGGTCGCGTGCTGCTCAGACTGGTGAACCTTACGCGACCGCCCTGCGGAGCATCCGCCAACAGCAGGAGAACCGCATGCCATCTACCCCCGCCCAGGACGTCATCGCGTCGTGCTCGTTTTGCGGCAAGCCGGACGCCGCGGTGCAAAGGCTCGTCGCCGGTCCCGGTGTGTACATCTGCAACGAGTGCATCGAGCTGTCCGTCACGATCGTCGAGGACGCTGCCCAGGCCACCCCGGAGGAGTCTTCCCGGCGACGGTCCAAGTACTACGACCGTTCCACCGACGACATCCTGGCACTGCTTCCCGCGCTCGTTCGCAGCGCTGACCGGGTCGAAAGCGAACTGGCTGGCTGGATCAAGCGCTTGAGGGAGCGAGGCTCCGACTGGCAGACGATCGCCGGTGCTGCCGGCATGAGCGTCGATGCCGCCCGCCAACGCTTCGAAGACCCAGCCCTGAAGTAGTCACCGTGGAGGGGTACTGACATCGGGTCGCCAACCCGAACATCGGCCGCGCCTGCCATCAGTCGCCGCTACGCGCCGAACCGGTGACTCGAACGGCCGTGACGACATGACCAACAAGCTGCGGCGCGCAGACTGTCTCGTCCGTGTGCTTGCTGGACGCTGGCCGCACTCAGCGAGATTGCCGGAGGCGGCCGCCGCTACCAGGACCTCCACGACGTGCCCGACGGCATCGCCCTCAAGGTGTTGACCGAGACGTTGCGGCGAGCGGAGCGTGACGGGCTCATCGCCCGCCGTCTCGACACTGAGCGCATCGAGGCGGGGACGCTGTACCAGTTGACCGAGCTGGGGCGGTCCCCGGGCGAGCCACTGGCCGCCTTCGACCGTTGGGGTGAGGAGGACCCCGAGCGAGCCGACCTCGACGCCGTGGCGTACCACCCGCCTTCGACCTGCTCTTTTCTTCGAGCGAGTTTGAACACGGCGATCTGGTGGGGCCGGTGGGAGTCGAACCCACACTGGCAGGATCCTAAGTCCTGTGCCTCTGCCATTGGGCTACGGCCCCGGACGGGCGAGCGCGGGTCAGACCCCCAGGTCCTTGCGCAGCCGGGCGACGTGCCCGGTGGCCCGCACCCCGTAGTAGGCGCGCTCGACCCTCCCGTCGGGCCCGATCACGAAGGTGGACCTGATCACCCCGGTGGTCGCCTTCCCGTAGAGCGTCTTCTCGCCGTAGGCGCCGTAGGCCCGGTGGACGGCGAGGTCCGCGTCGGACAGCAGCGGGAACGTCAGGCCGTCCCGGGCGCGGAACCTGGCCAGCTTGCCCGGCGGGTCGGGCGAGATGCCGACCACAGCGAACCCGGCGCGCTCCAGGTCGGCGAGGCTGTCCCGGAAGTCGCACGCCTCCTTGGTGCAGCCCGGCGTCATCGCGGCCGGGTAGAAGTAGACGATCACCCGCCTGCCGCGCAGCGACGCCAGGCTCACCTGGCCGCCGTCGTCGGCGGGCAGCGTGAAGCCGGGCGCCGGGTCTCCCGGTGCCAGCCGTACCTGCGTCACGGTGCGCTCCCCTGGATCGGTGGCTCCTACCGTACCGGCCGGCGCGACGGCGCGGGGCCCGTGGCCCGCCGCCGGCCGGCGCCCGGAGCCCCCCGGGAGAAACCCGAAGCACTGCAATGAAACAATCATGAAGCATCGCATATGACATGCCCGGGAAGCGCTGTTTCAATGAGCCGGCGGCGGTGAACTGCTAGCATCGCGCCATGCATTTGTCATCGAGGACCGCGCAGCGCAATGCGCGGCTCATTCCGGCGCCGCTGGCCATTCCGGCGCCGCTGGCCATTCCGGCGCCGCTGGCCATTCCGGCGCCGCGGGTCACTCTGGCGCCTGCGGCACCGCCGGCGCCGCGGGTCAGGACGGCGGCGGCGCGGGCCGTGGCCGCGGCGGCGATCACGGCGCTGGCCGCCGGCTGCGCGGGGGCCAGCGCCGGCAGCGCCACCCCGCCCCTGAGCAGGCCAGCGCGGGCGCTGCGGCTGGCGATCCTGCGATCGGAGCAGGTGCGGTCGCTGACCGCCCGGATGACGGTGACGGCGCCCGGCGAGCCGGCCGGGGCGTTCACCGGATCGGTGCGGATGCGGCTCAAGCCGACGATCACCATCGATGAGACAACGATCGCGAAAAGCCCGCGCACCCGGCCGGTCAGGGTCGAGGAAATTGAGACGAGCAGGGCCATCTACTTCGAGAACCCCGCGTTCGTCAAGGAGACGGGGAAGCCCTGGACGAAGGTGAGCACCGCGAGCCTGTCCGGCACCACGGGCCTTGCCTACGCCGCGGCGTTCCTGAACATCGAGGACGGCAATCCCCTGGATCAGGCCAGGCTGCTCGCCGCCGCCACGCACGTGCTGGCGCTCGGCCGGTCGCGGCTGGCCGGGGTGCAGGTCACCGGCTACGCCGGCGCCGTCACCCCGGCCGCCGCGCTCGCGCAGCTCCCACCGGGGCTGCGCAGCAGGCTCGCCCCGCTGCTGCACGAGCTGGCGGGCTCCCCGATCCGGTTCGCCGTCTGGGCCGACGATCATGGCCTGATCAGGCAGATCCGGGAGACGATGACGGTCGGCAGGCACGTCACGACCACGACGTTCGACATCACCTCGGTCAACCTGCCGGTCACCATCAGGCTCCCGGCGCCGCGGCAGATCGCCGATCTCCCCGGTTAGCGACGGGCCTGGCCTGCCCGCCGTCAGGGCTGGGCGGCCCGCGCCAGGTGCGCGGCGATCACGGGGCGAAGGCCGCGCAGCGCCCGGCCGCGATGGCTGATCGCGTCCTTCTCCGCGCCGCTCATCTGCGCCGTCGTCCGGTCCTCGCCCTCCGGGACGAAGATCGGGTCGTAGCCGAAGCCGTTGGTGCCGCGCGGCTCGCGGACCAGCCGCCCGCGCAGCGTGCCCTCGCTCACGTGCTCGCGGCCCGACGGCAGCACGAGCGCCGCCGCGCACGTGAAGTGCGCGCCGAGCCGCTCGTCCGGCACGTCGGCGACCTGGGCGAGCACCAGCCGCAGGTTCGCCTCGTCATCGCCGTGCCGGCCGGACCACCGGGCGGAGAGCACCCCCGGCATCCCGTTCAGCGCGTCCACGCATAGCCCGGAGTCCTCCGCGATCACCGGCAGGCCGGTGAACGCGGCCACCGCCCTGGCCTTGAGCAGCGCGTTCTCGGCGAACGTGGCACCGGTCTCGGCGACCCGGGGCGCCCCGGGGAACCGGTCCAGCCCGGCCAGCTCGACGTCGATGCGCTCGTCCGCCAGGATCCTGGCCAGCTCGCTGAGCTTGTGCGGGTTCGCGGTGGCCAGCACCAGCCGGGGCCGCCTGCCGGGCCCGCCCAGGGTGGCGCTCATCCCGCCGACAGCGCCTCGTGCTGCAGCCGGGTGAGCTCGGCGCAGCCTGTGACGGCCATCGCCAGGAGCTGATCGAGCAGGTCGCGGCTGAACGGCTCGCCTTCGGCGGTGCCCTGCACCTCCACGAAGTCCCCCTCGCCGGTGCAGACCACGTTCATGTCGGTCTGGGCCGCGACGTCCTCGGCATAGCACAGGTCCAGCCGCGGCTCGCCGCCGACGATGCCCACGCTGACCGCGGCGACCGAGCCGGTGAGCGGGTTCTTCTTGCAGCGCCCGCGATCCCGCAGCCAGCCGATGGCGTCGGCGAGCGCGACGAAGCCGCCGGTGACCGCGGCGGTCCTGGTGCCGCCGTCGGCCTGCAGCACGTCGCAATCGATCACGACCGAGTTCTCGCCGAGCGCCTGCAGGTCCACGCAGGCCCGCAGCGAGCGGCCGACCAGGCGGGAGATCTCATGGGTGCGCCCGCCGATCCGGCCCCGCACCGACTCCCGGTCGCTGCGGGTGTGGGTGGACCGCGGCAGCATCGCGTACTCGGCAGTGACCCAGCCCTGGCCGCTGCCCCGCCGCCAGCGCGGCACCTCCTCGGTCACGCTCGCGGCGCACAGCACGCGGGTCGAGCCGAACTCCACCAGCGCCGAGCCCTCGGCGTGGTCCAGCCAGCCGCGGGTGAACCTGACCGGGCGCAGCTGGTCCAGGCGGCGGCCATCGGGTCTGGGCATGCGGGCAAGCCTACCGGCGGGCGGGGTCAGCAGCCGGCCCGGTCCGGGACGCCGGCGCCGATCCACCGGCAGACCGCGCGGACCCCGTCGGCCAGGCCGGTGGTGGCCTTCCAGCCCAGGTCCCGCTGGGCGCTGTCCACCGCCAGCGCGCTGCGCTGCAGCTCGCCGGGGCGCGGCGGGGCGAAGACGGGCTCGACCGCCCGGCCGGTCACCTCCGCGATCACCTGCGCGAGCTCGAGCACGCTCACCTCGGTGCCGGTGCCGACGTTCCACACCCCCGGCCGCCGCAGGTCGGCGGCGGCCAGGAAGGCCGCCACCGTGTCCGCCACGTAGACGTAGTCGCGGGTCTGGGTGCCGTCGCCGAAGATGGTCGGCCGCCCGCCGCCGAGCACCCGGCCGCAGAAGATCGGCACGACGCCCGCCTCACCGGACGGGTCCTGCCGCGGCCCGTAGACGTTGGCCAGCCGCAGGATGCTGTGCGAGGTCTGGTGCAGCCGGTTGTACAGCCCGACGTACTGCTCGGCGCAGTACTTGGCGACCCCGTACGGGGACTCGGGCAGCGGCAGCACGTCCTCCATCGACGGGATCGGCGCGTCCCGGCCGTACAGGGCGCCGCCGGTCGAGCAGAAGATCACCCGCGCCTCCACCCGCCGCGCCGCCTCCAGCACGTTGATGGTGCCGATCACGTTGGCGTTCGCGTCCGCCGCCGGGCGGGCGACCGATGCCCGCACGTCGATCTGGGCGGCCAGGTGGCAGATCAGCTCCGGCCGCGCCGCCTCGACCGCCGCCGCCAGGGCAGCCGCGTCGGTCACGCTCGCCACCCGCAGCTCGGCGCGCCCGTCCAGCCTGCCCGGGCGGCCGGAGGACAGGTCGTCCACCACGGTGACGTCGTCGCCCCGGGCCAGGAACGCGTCGGAAAGGTGTGATCCGATGAAGCCGGCCCCGCCGGTGACGACCAAGCGCATGGCACGGCAGTCTATTGCCCGTCCCACTTCCCGCGGCGGAGGGAACTCCCCGCCCGCGCCCGTCGTCTGTACCAGGCAGCGATGACCGCGGCGCGTACCGTCATCCCGCCGGCCACCAAGGGGCAGCCGGCCGGCCCGGCCCTGCGCAGGTGGCCGCCGCTGCTGGCGGGCGTGCTCGCCTGGGCGGCCACGGCCGCGCTGATCGGACTGCTCGGCTACACCGCGATCCGGCACCCCCCGTACCTGACCGACCTGCGGGTCTACCGGACCGCGGGCCGGGACGTGCTCGCCGGCCGGCCGGTCTACCGGCCGGTGCCCCGCGCCAGGCTGGCCAGCCTGGGCCGGTCCTACCTGGTCTTCACCTACCCGCCGTTCGCGGCGCTCCTGGCCGTCCCCCTGGCGCTGGTGAGCTGGCGGGCCGCCGAGATCGCGTGGATCCCGGTGGTCTACGGCTCGCTGGCGATCGTGGTCAGGCTGGCCTTCGCCCCGCTGCTGGCCGCCGCCGGCCGCTGGCGCGCCGCCGCGTTCGGCGCGGTCACGGGCGCCTGCGCCCTCATGTGGCCGCTTCTCCAGGAGATCCGGTTCGGCCAGGTCGACATGGCCCTGGCCGCCCTGTGCACGCTCGACGTCGCCACCCGCCGGCCGAGGTGGCCGCGCGGGCTGCTGGTCGGCCTGGCCACGGCGATCAAGCTGACGCCCGGGGCGTTCCTCGCCTACCTGCTGATCACCGGCCGCCGCAGGGCCGCGCTCACCGCCGCGGCCGCCGCAGGCGGCGCGACGCTCGCCGCCTGGGCGCTCCTGCCGTCGGCGTCGGCGTTCTACTGGAGCACCGCCCTGTGGCACACGCGCCGGCTCGGCCGGCCAGGCCAGGTCTCCGACCAGTCGATCCAGGCGATGCTGATCCGCGCCTTCGCGCCCGCGCCCGTGCCGCGCGCGCTCTGGCTGCTCCTGGCGCTCGCGGCCGCCGCCGCGGGCCTCGCCGCGGCCCGGGCGGCCTCCCGCCGCGGCAACGAGATGGCCGCGATCGCGATCGTCGGGCTGGCGTCCGTCCTGGCCTCGCCCGTCTCGTGGATCCATCACATCGTCTGGGTGGTGGTCGCGGCCGGGGCGATCCTGTCCGACGGCCGGAGGGCCTGGCGGTGGCTGGCCGCCCTCGCGACGGCCGACTTCTTCGTCTTCTACGACCCGTACGCGCTGCGCCGCACCTGGTGGTCGGGCTACGCTCCGCACCTGATCGCCCAGGTCCGCCGGGACGCCTACGGGATCGCGTCGGCCGTGCTGATCGCGGTCCTGGCGGCGCTGCCTAGAGCCGCATCCCGGGGCGGGCCAGCGCCAGCGGGCCGGGAAAGCGCTCCGCCGCCTCCGAGCGGGCCCGCTCCCGGCTGTTCCACGGCACCAGATGGGTCAGCACCAGCCGTCGCGCGCGGGCCCGGCGCGCGTGATCGGCCGCCTGGCCCGCGGTGAGGTGCAGGTCCTCCGGCAGGCCCGGGCCCTCGGTGAACGAGGCCTCGCACAGCAGCACGTCCGCGCCCGACGCCAGGCGCACCAGGTCGTCGCAGGCGCCGGTGTCCGCCGAGTAGGCGATCACCCGGCCGCCGTGCTCGATCCGGAAGGCGAACGTCTCCACGGGGTGATTGACGCGCGCCGCCGTGATGGCCAGCGGGCCGATCCGCAGCGGTCCGGGCGCGAGGTCGGTGAACTCGAAGCTGCCCGCCATGCCACGGCCGGCGCCGGGGCCCGCGGCCAGGTCGAGCCGCTCGGCCGCCCCGGCGGGGGCGTAGACGGGGATCGGCGGCAGCGGGCCGGCCGGATGATGGGTCCGGAACACGTGGTAGGAGCACATGTCCAGGCAGTGATCGGCGTGCAGGTGGCTCAGGCAGACGGCGTCGACGCCGGCCAGGTCCGCGTGGCGCTGCAGCGCCCCCAGCGCGCCGTTGCCCAGGTCGATCACCAGCCGGAAGCCGTCCGCGGAGACCAGGTAGCACGACGCGGCGCTCCGCGGGCCGGGGAAGCTCCCCGAGCAGCCCACGACGGTCAGCTCCATGCCGGCCAGGGTACGCGGGGCATCTTCCGCGACCGGCGGCAAGGCGGCATGATCGCTCCATGGCAGAGCGGACGACGCGGGCCCCCGGGGCGGTCCCGCTGGCGCTCGCCGAGCCGGCCACGCCGGTCTCGGCCGGCTGGATCGGCTCGCTGGCGCTGGCCAGCCTGGCGATGTGGATGGCGTCCCTGACCCCGCTCCAGATCCTGATCCCCGAGCAGCTGCAGGCCATCGACCCCAAGGGCAAGATCGTCGCGCTCGGCCTGGTGTCCGCGTTCGGCGCGGTCGCCTCCCTGCTCGCCACCCCGGTGGCCGGAGCGCTGTCCGACCGGACCACGCGCGCCTTCCCGGTCGGGCACCTGCGGGGCAGGCGGCACCGCTGGACGCTGGCGATGGCCGCGCTCGGCGCCGCCAGCTTGTACCTGATCGGGCGGCAGACCACGGTGCTGGGCGTCGGGGTGCTCTGGGTGCTGTTCAGCGCGTTCCAGAACGGCGAGTACGCCAGCCTCTCCGCCGCGGTGCCCGATCACGTCCCGGTGAGCCAGCGCGCCACCGTGGCCGGCTGGGTCGGCATGCCGCAGGCGCTCGGGCTGGTCGCGGGGACGGCACTGGTCGTGGACGCGTTCCCCGCGCTGACCGCGGGCTACCTGGCGCTGGCAGCCCCCATGGTGCTGCTCGCGCTGCCGTTCGCGCTCGCCACGCCCGACCACCCGCTCGAGCCCGGGCACGCCGCGCCGCTGTCGGCGCGCGCGCTGCTCGCCGCGTTCTGGATCGACCCGAGGAGGCACCCCGACTTCGGCTGGGCCTGGATCACCCGGTTCCTCGCCTCGCTGGCGATCGGCATGGGCACCTTGTACCTGCTCTACTTCCTGCGCGACGCGGTGCACTACCGCGACCCGGCCCAGGGCCTGTTCATCCTGATCCTCATCTACACCGGGTGCGTGGTGCTCACCGCGATCGGCGGCGGCATGGTCTCCGACCGGATCGGCAGGCGCAAGCCGATCGTGACGATCTCGGGGATCCTGATGGCGCTGGCCGCCCTGCTGCTGACGGTCGCCGAGACCTGGCCGGCGGCGATCCTCGCCGCGGTCCTGTACGGCACCGGGTTCGGCGCCTACCTCGCCGTCGACCAGGCGCTGATCACCCAGGTGCTCCCGCAGGCCAAGGACCGGGCCAAGGACCTGGGGATCATCAACATCGCGATCGTCGGGCCGAGCGCCCTGGCCGGCGCGGTCTCGGCGCTCCTGGTCTCGCTCGGCGGCTATCCGGCCCTGTACGCCGCCACGGCCGTCGTCGCCGCGGCCGGAGCGGCCCTGGTCTGGAAGATCAGGAGCGTCCCCTGACTCCCGCCCCCGGCATCCGCCCGGCGCGCCCGGCAGGCGCCGTGATCGTCCCGGGGCCGGGCGGCCGCCGGGCGGCCGGACCTAGGGGCCGGTGGCCGGCCAGGTGAGCGAGCGGGCGCCGCTGGCGCAGCGGGCTCTGGCCGAGCCGACCGCCCCGGTGACCAGGCGGTGGGTCGCCGCGCTCGGCCTGGGCAGCATCGGCCTGTGGATGGCCTCGCTCACCCCGCTCCAGGTGCTGCTGCCCAGCCAGGTGCAGCACATCGCCCACGGGCAGCGGTTCCTCGTGCTCGGGCTGGTGCACGCGCTCGGCGCCCTCGCCGCGATCATCGCCACCCCGCTCGTCGGCGCCCTGTCCGACCGGACCACGCAGGCCTGGGCGATCGGCCGGCTCCGCGGGCGCCGCCACCGGTGGACGCTCGGCATGGCGCTGCTGGGCGGCCTGTGCCTGGCCCTGCTCGCGGTCCAGGGCACCGTGTTCGGGGTCCTCGCCCTGTGGGCGCTGTTCAGCCTGTTCCAGAACGGCGAGTACGCGAGCCTGTCGGCCGCCATCCCCGACCACGTGCCGGTGAGCCAGCGCGCCACCGTGGCCGGCTGGGCCGGCCTGCCGCAGGCGCTCGGCCTGGTCGCCGGCGTCGAGATCGTCGCCCGGGTGTTCCGCGGCTCCACCGCCAGCTACCTGCTGCTCGCGGCGTGCATGGTGGCCTTCGCGCTCCCGTTCGTGCTGGCCACGCTCGACCACCCGCTGGAGCCCGGGCACCGGGAGCCGTTCTCGGCCCGGCAGCTGCTCGCGGCGTTCCGGGTAGACCTGCGCGCCTACCCGGACTTCGGCTGGGCGTGGATCACCCGGTTCCTCGCCTCGCTGGCGATCTCCATGGGCACGCTGTACCTGTTCTACTTCCTGCGCGACCGGCTCGGCTACGGCACGGCGGCGGCGACCACGCACGTCGCGACGCTGATCCTGATCTACACGGCGTGCGTGGTGATCACCGCCGTCGCCGGCGGCCGGGCGTCGGACCGGATGGGCAGGCGCAAGCCGATCGTCACGATCTCCGGCGCGCTCATGGGGCTCGCCGCGGTGCTGCTGACCTTCGTCGAGACGTGGCCGTCGGTGGTCGTCGCCGCGTTCTTGTTCGGCAGCGGGTTCGGCGCCTACCTCGCCGTGGACCAGGCGCTGATCACCCAGGTGCTGCCCAGGGCCGCCGACCGCGGCAAGGACCTCGGGCTGATCAACATCGCGATCGCCGGCCCGGCCGCGGTCGGCGGCCTGATCTCCGCCCTCATCGTGACGATCGGCGGCTACCCGGCGCTGTACGCCTGCACGGCGGTGGCCGCCGCCGCGGGGGCCGCTCTGGTCTGGCGGATCAGGAGCGTGCCGTGACGTCCGCGCCCGTGCGCAGGCGGCCCCGGCCCACCCGGGCGATCTGGCGGCTCTGCGCGACCAGGTGCCCCGCGCTGTCCCAGACCTCGGCCTCCTCGTCGAACCAGCCGCCCCCGACGTGCCGGCCCCAGGCCGCGACCCGCAGCAGCCCGGGGGCGGGCACCCGGCGCATGTGCATGGTCAGCTCGACGGTGGGCGCCCAGCCGGTCGCGCCGAGCCCGAACACGACCGGGGGCAGGCCATCGACGGCCAGGGCCAGCGTCAGGGCGTCCGGGTCGCGTTCCTCGCGCAGGCCGAACCAGCCGCGCATCTCCGGCCGGCCAGCCGGCCGGCCGTGGCGCCAGCCGGCCACCGCCGGGTCGAAGAGCGTGCGGACCTGCGCCGCGTAGCCGGCGGTGCCATCGGCCGCGACGGTTCCCGGCCACGGGCCCAGCTCGACGCACTCCTCGGGCGGGGGCAGCGCGGGCGGCGCGCCGGTCCAGCAGAGCCCGGCGCCGGCCGCCTCGCCGCCCCCCGCGGCCCGGCCGTCCCCCGCGGCCCGGGCCGGCGCGCCGCCGGGCACCGTCCCGCCGCCGGGCACCGTGCCGGTGGTGACGGTCGCCTCCAGCACCGGCTCGCCGTCCTGGACGAGCGCCGCCCGGGCGGTGGCCGCGGTCCGCCCGGCCTTGAGCCAGGTGACGCGCACCTCCGCCGGCGCCGCCCGGGCCACCCGCAGGAAGTGCGCGCTGGTGGCCACCGGGTGGGGCAGCGGCGAGCCGTCGAGCACCGCCCGCAGCACCGTGGCGATCAGGACGCCGCCGTTGATCGCCGGCGGCGCCGCGCCGCCGGGGGCGACCAGCGCGAAGCGCGGGTCCGGGTGGGCCTCGTACCGCCCTCCGGCCAGCCTGCGCACGGCCGTCGCCTCATCGAACGCGGTCACGCGGCCCGTCACGCCCACAGCTCGCCCTCCAGGCGCGCCTCCGCCTCCGCCAGCGTCCCGGCGTAGGCGCCGGTGGACAGGTACTTCCACCCGGCGTCGGCGATGAGCAGCGCGATGTCCGCCCGCTCCCCCGCCTCGCGGGCCTTCTCCGCCAGCGCCAGCCCCGCGTGCAGGACGCACCCGGCCGAGATGCCCGCGAAGATGCCCTCCTCGTGCACCAGCTGGCGGGTGCGGCGCAGCGCGTCGGCGGCCGACACCGAGTAGCGCGCGGTCAGCACGGAGTCGTCGTACAGCTCGGGGACGAATCCCTCGTCCATGTTCCGCAGCCCGTAGACCAGCTCGCCGTACCGCGGCTCGGCCGCCACGATCTGCACGCCGGGCACGTGCTCGCGCAGGAAGCGGCCGGTGCCCATGAGCGTCCCGGACGTGCCCAGGCCGGCCACGAAGTGGGTGATCTCCGGCAGGTCGGCCAGCAGCTCCGGCCCGGTGGTCTCGTAGTGGGCACGGCTGTTGGCCTCGTTGCCGTACTGGTAGAGCATCACCCAGCCCGGGTTCTCCGCGGCCAGGCGCTTGGCCACCCGCACGGCCTCGTTGGACCCGCCCGCCGCCGGGGAGTGGACGACCGAGGCGCCGTACATCCGCAGCAGCTGGGTCCGCTCGGCCGAGGTGTTCTCCGGCATCACGCAGACCAGCCGGTACCCGCGCAGGCGGGCGATCATCGCCAGCGCGATTCCGGTGTTGCCGGACGTCGGCTCCAGGATGGTGGAGCCGGGCCGGAGCAGGCCGTCCTTCTCCGCCGCCGTGACCATCCACAGCGCGGCCCGGTCCTTGACCGAGCCGGTCGGGTTCCGGTCCTCCAGCTTGGCCCACAGGCGCGCGGCCGGGCCCGGCGACAGCCGCGGCAGCCCGACCAGCGGCGTCCCGCCGACGGCATCAAGCAGCGAGTCGTAGCGCATCTGGCGCCGATCGCGGGCGGCCCGGTGTCCGCCTCAGCGCGACCCTCCCGCGACGGCGGGCAGGACGGTGACCGTGTCGCCGTCCCGGACCGGCGCCTCGAGGCCGCCGAGGAACCGGACGTCCTCGTCGTTGAGGTACACGTTCACGAACCGGCGCAGCCCCGAGCCGTCGACCAGGCGGTCCCGGATCCCGGCGTAGCGCGAGTCGAGGTCGGCGATCAGCTCGTCGAGCGTCCCGCCCGAGCCCTCCACCGACTTCGCGCCGCCGGTGAACGTGCGCAGGATCGTCGGGATTCGGACCTCGATGGCCATCGATCACACTCCAGTCGGTCTCGGGTGCCTGGTCGGGCGAGCGCCTGCCCGGGCCGGGGCGCGCATGCCCGCGCCCGCCCGCCGGCGATCGCCGATGGCGTCAACTAGCGCGGGCGGCCGATCATTCCAGCACGGCCCGTCATCGCAGCGCGGCCCGCGCCGCCGGCCGCCCTCCGCCCTCCCCGTCGCTCACCACGACGTCCTCCTCGGTGACCGCCCCGTCCGCGATGCGGAACGAGCGGACCTCGGCCCGGCCCGGGTCCCTGGTGGAGACCAGCAGGTAGTGCGCGCCCGGCTCCATGGCGTAGGAGACGTCGGTCCGCGACGGGTAGGCCGGCGTGGCCGTGTGCGAGTGGTAGATCACCACCGGCTCCTCGCCCCGGTCGTCCATCTCCCGCCAGACCCGCAGCTGCTCCATCGAGTCGAACCGGTAGAAGGTCGGCGAGCGCTCGGCGTTGGTCATCGGGATGACCCGCTCGGGCCGGTCCGAGCCGGCGGGCCCGGCGATCACGCCGCAGGCCTCGTCCGGGTGGTCCGCCCGGGCGTGGGCGATCACCTGGTCCAGCAGGGAGCGCGCGATCGTCAGCATGGGCGCGATCGTAGCCGCCCGCTAGGACAGCGCGGTGACCAGGCTGTCCTGCAGGTAGGACAGCCAGTGGTAGACGTCGACGTGGATGCGCCGCGGGTCGTCGCGCGGCACCCGGCCGTACAGGTCGTCGTCCTCGCTGGTGATCCCGAGGCGGACGCCCAGCGCCAGCCGCACGTCGTTGAGGGATCGCAGCCACGCCTCGGCCTCGTCCCGGGTGAGCCTGACCCTGCCCCCCTCGGGCGGCAGGGTCGCCAGCAGCGTCCGGGCCGCGGCCACCTTCGCCGAGCGCAGGCCGGGCTCGGTGAACCGGCGGAACTCCCTGGCCGCCTCCGGGTCGTCCCGGTAGGCGTCGGGCAGCAGCCGGGCCAGCGCCGGGTCCCCCGGCGCATCCTGCTCCGGCCCGGGCATGCCCACGATCGCGTCGAGCTCGTCGGCCGCGAAGGCCGGGACGGCCGGGCCGACCAGCTCGATCACCTGCTGGACCAGGTCGCGGATGACCGCGGCCTCCGGCTTGGCGAACCGGGCGCTCACCCCGCCGGACGTCGCGCGGAACCCCGCCATCGCCGGCTCACGCGTCCTGGCTGACCGTGGCCCACAGCCCGTAGCCGTGCAGGGTCTCGGCGTTGCGCTCCATGGCCTCCCGCGCGCCGGCCGCGACGACGGCCTTGCCCTTGTGATGGACGTCGAGCATCAGCTTCTCGGCCTTGGCCCGCGGGTAGCCGAACACCCGCTGGAACACGTAGGTCACGTAGGTCATGAGGTTCACCGGGTCGTTCCAGACGATCGTGAGCCAGGGCCGGTCGATGTCGGTGCGCTCGCCGGTCTCCGGCTGGTCAAGCTCCACTGGCGCGACGCTCACTGGACGCCACCTCCCTCCGCCCTAGTTTCCCACTCCCCCGGGACGGCCCGGACCATCACACCCCGCGGCCGGTCCGTAGGCTTCCCCCGTGAGCACAGACGCCGGGAGCGCCCGCGCGGCCGGCTCCCCCGCGGATGCGGCCGGGGGCGGCACCGGCCTGCTGACCGACCACTACGAGCTGACCATGCTCCGGGCCGCCCTGCGCAGCGGCGCCGCGCACCGCCGCGCCGTGTTCGAGGTCTTCGCCCGCCAGCTGCCGCCGGGGCGCCGCTACGCCGTGGCGGCGGGGACCGGCCGCTTCCTCGACGCGCTGCGGCGGTTCACCTTCGGCGACGGCGAGATCGCCTTCCTGCTCGAGCAGGGGATCGTCGACGAGGTGACGGCCGGGTACCTGGCGGGCTACCGGTTCAGCGGGAACATCTGGGGCTACGGGGAGGGAGAGTGCTTCTTCCCCGGCTCGCCGGTCCTGGTGGTCGAGTCCACGTTCGGCGAGGCGGTCCTGCTGGAGACGCTCGCCCTGTCGGTGCTCAACCATGACAGCGCGATCGCCTCCGCGGCCTCCAGGATGGTGAACGCGGCGGCGGGGCGGCCCCTGATCGAGATGGGCAGCCGCCGGACCCACGAGGTCGCCGCGGTCGCGGCGGCGCGCGCCGCCTACATCGCCGGCTTCGCCAGCACCTCGAACCTGGAGGCCGGGCGCCGGTACGGCATCCCCACGGCCGGCACAAGCGCGCATGCCTTCACCCTGATCCACGACGACGAGCGCCAGGCGTTCACCGCCCAGATCGACGCCCTCGGCGCCGGCACCACGCTGCTGGTGGACACCTTCGACGTGGCGGACGCGGTGCGCGCCGGCGTCGAGCTGGCCGGCCCCGGGCTGGGCGCGGTCCGGATCGACAGCGGGGACCTGCTGGTGACCGCGGGCCAGGTGCGGGCGCTGCTCGACTCGCTCGGCGCGGCCAAGACCAGGATCGTCATCACCAGCGACCTGGACGAGTACTCGATCGCCAGCCTGGCGTCGGCGCCCGGGGACGCCTACGGGGTCGGGACCTCGCTGGTCACCGGATCGGGGGCGGCCACCGCGTCGCTCGTCTACAAGCTGGTCGCCCGGGCGGCCGGCCACGGCCCCGGCGGGCCGTGGCCGCTGCTGCCGGTCGCCAAGCGCTCGGTCGGCAAGCCGAGCCGGGGCGGGCGCAAGTGGGCGGCGCGCCGGCTCGACGCCTCCGGCACCGCGATCGCCGAGGTGGTCAGCGGCGTCCCGGTCCGCCCGGGCCCGTCCGAGCGCCCCCTGCTGCGCGAGCTGGTGCGCGATGGCGAGATCGTCGGCGACGAGCCGCTCGCCGCCGCGCGGGAGCGGCACCGCGCGGCGATCGCCGAGCTGCCCGCCGGCGCGCTGCGCCTGTCCCACGGCGACCCGGCCATCCCGACGCTGTTCGAGCCCGAGGATCACCCCGGGAGGTAGTCTCGGGGCATGTCCCGTGCCCTGCTCATCGTGGACGTGCAGAACGACTTCTGCGAGGGCGGCTCGCTCGCCGTGGCCGGCGGGGCCCGGGTCGCCGCCGCGATCAGCGCCTACCTGTCCAGCCCGGAGGCGGCTGGCTACGCGCACGTGGCCGCCACCCAGGACCACCACGTCGACCCCGGGGCGCACTTCTCCGACCATCCCGACTACGTGGACAGCTGGCCGCCGCACTGCGTGGCCGGCACCGCCGGCGCGCTGTTCCACCCGGACCTGGACACCAGCCGGGTGGAGGAGGTCTTCCGCAAGGGCGAGCACCAGGCCGCCTACAGCGGCTTCGAAGGGGTCAGCCCCGGCGGCCAGGCGCTCGCCGGCTGGCTGCGCGAGCGCGGCGTCACCAGCGTGGACATCGCCGGGATCGCCACGGATCACTGCGTGAAGGCGACCGCCCTGGACGCGGTCAGGGAGGGGTTCGGGGCGCGGGTCCTGCTGGACCTCACCGCCGGCGTCTCGCCGGCCACGACCGACGCGGCCGTCCGGGAGATGCGCGCGGCCGGGGTGGACCTGGCCGGCCAGCCCGCCGGCTCCGGTCAGTCCTCCAGCGACTCGTAGATCTCCTGGCACTCCGGGCAGACGGGGTACCGCTGCGGGTCCCGGCTGGGCACCCAGACCTTGCCGCACAGCGCGACGACCGGGGTGCCGTTCACCGCGCTGCCGACGATCTCGTCCTTGAGAACGTAATGCGCGAAACGCTCGTGGTCGCCGTCGCCGGCCGAAACCTGTGGCCTGGTGCCGGGATCGAGCCGGGTGCCGCCGCGGGGCAGTGCCTCAGTCACGTCCTCCAGCTTACGCGAGCGCGCGAGCGGCCGGCCGCCGGCCGCGGCCGGGCCCGCGGGGCCGCCCGCGGCCGGGCCCGGCTCAGTTCAGCACGGGGTCGTCCGGGTAGGTGGACAGCAGCGCGGTCTCACCGCCCTGGCGGCGCAGCACCGCGCGGTAGAGGCGCTCGGGCTCGGCGGCGAACGCGTCCTCGGGCACGGCGTCCAGCACCAGCCAGGCGCCGGCGGCGATCTCGGAGTCGAGCTGGCCCGGGCCCCAGCCCGCGTAGCCGGCGAAGACCCGCATCGAGGCCAGCTCGCCGGCCAGCAGCTCGGGCGGCGCGCCGAGGTCGACCAGGCCGACCCGGGACATCAGCGTGGACCCGGCCAGGGACCGCCAGCCGACCGGCTCGTCCTGGCCGGCCGGGACGGCCAGCGCGAGCGCGCTCTCCGGCGCGACCGGGCCGCCGTGGAACAGCACCGGCGGCCCGGTCACCAGCGGCGTCCACGGCTCCAGGACCTGCCGCACCGGGATGGTGCTCGGCCGGTTCAGCACGACGCCGAGGGTGCCCTCCTCCGGCTCGTCCTCGACGATCAGGACGATCGTGCGCCGGAAGTTGGCATCGCCGAGCAGCGGAGTGGCGGCGAGCAGCTGGCCGGCGCGGGATTGCTCCTGCATGTCACCATGATGCCCCAGCCCCCGCCCGGCATTCCGGCCCGGCAGCCGGTCAGAACAGCAGGCCGGACAGCCTGGCCCGGGCCTTGGTGACCCGCTCGTCCGGCTGCATGCCGGGCGGCGAGACCAGGTCGAAGAGGGAGAGCAGGTGGCGGCGCGCGGCGTCCCTCGGCTCGCCGGCGGCGCGCGCGACGACCCCGAGCAGCCGGTCGAACGCGGCCTCCACCTGCCCGTCGGCCAGCTCGATGTCGGCCGCCTGCGCCTGCGCCCGGGCGTCGTCCGGGTCACGCTCGGCGGCCCGCAGCACGGCGGCCCGGTCGTACGACCCGACCCGCCTGATCAGGTCGACCTGGGCCATCCACGCCTTCGCGACCGGGTGGCCGGGCGAGTCGGCGAGCACCTGCTCAAGCGCGTTCGCCGCCCCGTTCAGGTCGCCGATCTCCATGGCGCGCTGCGCGGCGGCCAGCCGGTGGTCGCCCGGGGCCTGCGGCCCGCCCGGGCCACCTGGAGCGCCCGGGCCGCCCGCCCCCGGTGCCGCCCCTGCGCCCCCCTGGGCGGCGGCGCCATCCCCGGCCTGCCCGGCCGCCTGCACGACCTGGCCGATCCACTGCCTGACCTGCGGCTCGGGCTGAGCGCCCAGGAACGCGCTGACGGGCTGCCCGCCGACGATCGCCACCACCATCGGGATCGACTGAACCCCGAACGCGGCGCTGATCTGCGGGTTGGCATCGACGTCCACCTTGGCGAGCACCCAGGAGCCGCCGCCTTCGGCGGCGAGCCGCTCCAGCACCGGCCCCAGCTGCTTGCACGGCCCGCACCACTCCGCCCACAGGTCGACGATCACCGGCACGGACTGCGAGCGGGCGACGACGTCGGAGTTGAAGGTCGCGTCGGTCACCTCGATGACGTACGGCGAGCCGCCGCCGGCCGCCGCGGAGGCCTGCCGCCGCTTGGCCGCCGCCTGCCGCGCGCCGAGGTCCACGGCGCCGTGCAAGGAGAAGTTACTGGACTGCTGCATGACACCATCCTGCCCCATGCCGCGCGGCGGCCGGGCACGCAGCACGCACGACCCGCTGCTCACGGCCGGGCTGGCCGGCGCGGCGGCGGTGCGCCCGGCGCCGCCGGGCCGCCCGCGCGGCCCCGTCCCGGCCCCCGGGCCGGCAGGCCGGCGGCTCAGAACGCGGCCGGCTCGCGGTAACCACCCCACTCCTCGCGCAGCGCCCCGCAGATCTCGCCGAGGGTGGCCTCGGCCATGGCGGCATCGATCATCGGCGGGATCATGTTCTCCCCCGACCGCGCGGCGGCGAGCATGGCCTTCAGCGCCGCGTCCACCGCCGCCTGGTCCCGCGCGGCCCGCCGGGCGGCGAGCGCGCGCACCTGCTCCCGCTCCACCTCGTGGCTCACCCGCAGGATCTCCACCGGCCGCGCGACGGTCTCGGTGTGGCAGTTGACGCCGACGATCTTCTTCTCGCCCTTCTCCAGCCGCTGCTGGTGGGCGAACGACGCCTCGGCGATCTCCCTGGTGAACCAGCCGTCCTCGATCCCCCGCAGGATGCCGCCGGTCATCGTCCCGTCGGGGCTCATCGCCTTGATCGCGGCGAAGATCCCCTCCGCCTGCTCCTCCAGCGTGTCGGTGAGGGACTCAAGGTACCAGGAGCCGCCGAGCGGGTCGGCGACGTTCACCACGCCGGTCTCCTCCATGATCACCTGCTGGGTCCGCAGGGCGATCTCCGCCGCCTGCTCGCTGGGCAGCGCGAGGACCTCGTCGAGGGCGTTCGTGTGCAGCGAGTTGGTCCCGCCGAGCACGGCGGCGAGCGCCTCGATCGCGGTGCGCACCACGTTGTTCGCCGGCTGCTGGGCGGTGAGCGAGACGCCCGCGGTCTGGGTGTGGAACCGCAGCCACTGCGCGCGCTCGGCGGTCGCCCCGTAGGCGTCCCGCAGCCACCGCGCCCAGATCCGCCGCGCGGCCCGGAACTTGGCGATCTCCTCGAAGAAGTCGATGTGCGCGTCGAAGAAGAACGACAGCCCCGGGGCGAACTCGTTCACGTCGAGCCCGCGGGACAGCCCGAGCTCGACGTAGCCGAAGCCGTCGGCGAGGGTGAACGCGAGCTCCTGCGCGGCCGTGGCCCCCGCCTCCCGGATGTGGTACCCGGAGACCGACAGCGGCTTGTAGGCGGGGATGTTCGCCGCGCAGAACTCCATCAGGTCGCCGATCAGCCTCAGGTGCGGCTGCGGCGGGAACAGCCACTCCTTCTGGGCGATGTACTCCTTGAAGATGTCGGTCTGGAGCGTGCCGTCCAGCGTCCGGATGTCGGCGCCCTGGCGCCGCGCGGCCGCGAGGTACATGCAGAACACCGGCACCGCCGGGCCGCTGATCGTCATCGAGGTGGTGATCTCGGCGAGCGGGATCCCCTCGAAGAGCGCGTCCATGTCGGCGGCCGAGTCGATCGCCACGCCGCAGTGGCCGACCTCTCCCAGCGACCTGGGGTCATCCGAGTCACGCCCCATGAGCGTGGGCATGTCGAAGGCCACCGACAGCCCGCCGCCGCCGACGGCCAGCAGCATCTTGTACCGCTCGTTGGTCTGCCGGGCGTTGCCGAACCCGGAGAACTGCCGGATCGTCCAGGTCTTCCCCCGGTAGCCGGCCGGGTACAGGCCGCGGGTGAACGGGAACTCCCCCGGCCAGCCGATCCGCTCGAACCCTGGCACGACCGCGCCGTCCGGCGGGCCGTAGACCGGCTCGACGGCCAGCCCGGAGAGCGTGGTGAAGTCCGCGTCGCGCAGCCGCGCCGCCTCGTACCTGCGCTGCCAGCGCGCCCGCCCGTGATCTGAGCTCATCTGGTCCTCCGGTGCTGGCCCGGCCCGGCCGGGCGCCCGCGGCGCCCGGGGCGCCGGGCGAACCGGGGCGCCGGGCGAACTTAGTAGGACGTCCTACTACCTGAGCGGTTCCGAGTCTATGCCGCCCGGCCCGGGCGGGCACCGCCGCCGGGCGCAACCAGCCGGGGGGCTCCGCCGTCATAGAGTCGCCGGTCGCGGGTGCCCTGCGCGCCCGGCAGCCGGCTCCGGGCCGGCCAGCCCGCGCCGAATGTGTGGTAGAAACATGCCGGATCTCGCTCACGACGCAGGCCGCCTCGCCTTCGCCGGCGACGTGGTCACCCTTGAGGCAGCCTGGGCTGCGCCGCCCCTACCGGTGACGAGGCAAGGGAAGTCCGTGGTCAGGCTCCGATCTTCCGACCGCGAGGCCGCAGAGGAACTGTTCCACGCGTGCTACCCGAGGCTGGCCGGGTGGGTCCGCCGCCTCGTCGACGACGACGAGACCGCGCACGAGATCGCGTCGGAGGCGTTCACCCGGCTGCTGTCCCGGTGGACCTCCCTGGACAACCCGCAGAGCTACCTCTACATGATCGCCACCAACCTCATCCGGGACCACTGGAGGAAGACGAGCCGGGAGCGCCGGGCGGTCCGGGCGATGAGCGCCGCAGGCCCGCGGGAGCCCGTCTGGCACCAGGCGCAGGACGTCGACGTGCGGGCGCTGATCGAGAGCCTGCCGCCCCGGCTGCGCAGCACCTTCCTGCTGCACTACTACGCGGGCTTCCCGGTGCGGGAGGTGGCGGCGCTGCTCGGCCGGCCGGAGGGGACGGTCAAGGCGGACCTGCACCATGCCCGTGCCAGGCTCAAGGCCGCGATCGGACTGGGGGGTGATGCGGCGTGACCGGACCACCCGGCCGCGACGACCCGCGCCGGCCGGCACCGCACGGGCGGGAGGCGGGCGGCAGGCCGCCGGCTCCCGGCCCGGCGCCCGCGCCGGACCTCATCGGAGAGTGGCTGGGCGCCGACGTCGAGCCGCTCCCGCCGCCGCCGGGCACCTTCGAGCGGATCCGGCACCGGGCGCGGCGCCGCCGGGCTGCCAGGCTGGCCGGGGGGCTGGCGGGCACGGCTCTGGTCGTCGCCGGGCTGCTGGCCGTGCCGCGGCTGGCCGGCGATCTGCTGCGGGACCACGCGGCCGGCCCGGATCGGGTCGCCGCCGGCGGCCTGCGCACCCCCCCGGCCGCATCACCTCGCAGGCCGGCGTCCCCGCTGCGCTCCGCCGCGCCCCATGCGGCCCAGGGCCCTCCCCTGGCCGCCGGGGCCGGCGTCCCGGCGGCCGGGTTCCGGCCGTCCTCGGTGACGTTCGTCGGCCCGTATCACGGCGCGGTGCTCGGCCAGGCCGGGGCGTGCCCGCGCGCGTGCACCGCGCTGGCCGGGACGGCGGATTACGGCGCCAGCTGGTACCGGGTCGGTGCGCCCCCGGCCGGCCCGCCGCGGGGCCCGGCCGGGGTGAGCCAGGTCAGGTTCCTCGACGAGTCCAACGGCTGGGCCTACGGCCCCTCGCTGTGGGCGACCCACGACGGCGGCAGCCGGTGGGCGCCGGTCTGGCTGCCGGGCCGGGTGATCGACCTGGCGGCCGCCGGGGACCGGGCCTTCGCGGTGGTCGCCTCCTGCACGGGCGCCGGGCCCGGGTACGCGGCGCGCTGCTCCAGCTTCGCCCTGTACTCGGCGGCCGCGGCATCCGACGCCTGGCGGCCGGTCCCCGGAGCGGCCGCGCCGGTGCCCGAGGCGCCGGGCGGGCTGCAGCTCACGCAGCGGCGCGGCTTCCTGCTCGCCTCCGGGCTGCTGTTCACCGGCCCGGTGGCCGGCGGGCCGTGGCACCGGGTCGCCGTCCGGTCGCCCCCGCCCGCCTGCCTGTCCCCGCGGCCTGCCGGAGGCCGCCCGGCCGCCCTCATCGCCCCGGCGTCGCAGGGCATCTACCTCGCGTGCCTCGCGGCGGCGGCCGGGAGGCCCGCGCTGTACCTCTCGCGCGACGGCGGGCGCTCCTGGCAGGCCGAGGGGCCGATCACCGCCGCCGGCAGCCCGACCTCCCTGGCGGTCGCGCCCGGCGGGGCGCTGGTCCTCGCGACCACCGCCGGGCTGTACTACTCGGCGGACGCGCGCACCTGGCACCCGGCCGGCCTGCCCGGCCCGAGCCCGCCCGGGGGGTTCGGCTTCGTGGGGATGACCACCCTCTCGCAGGGGGTCGCGGTGCCGTCCGACCCGGGCCTGCACGAGATCTACCGCACCCTGGACGGCGGCATCACCTGGCAGCCGTCCGTCATCCCGTGAAGTCGCCCGCCGACACGCGCAGCGCGCGCAGCAGGGTGAACACGGCATCCAGGTCGGCGGCCTGGTAGCCGGCCATGCCGAACCCGGCGGCCATGAGCTCGGCGGTCGCGCGCCGCGCCACCTCCCGGCCGGCCGGCGTGATCTCGGCCAGCGTGCCCCGCCTGTCCCTCGGGTTCGGCCGGCGGGCCACCAGGCGCTGGCGCTCCAGGCGGCCGATCGTGTTGGTCACGCTCGTCGGGTGGACCATGAGCCGCTCCCCGATCAGCCGGAGCGGGAGCGCCCCGGTGCGGCTGAAGCTGAGCAGCACCAGGGCCTCGTACCGGGCGAAGGTCAGGCCGAACGGCCGCAGCAGGCCGTCGAGCTCGCCGAGCAGGATCTGCTGCGCGCGCATGATCGAGGTCACCGCGGCCATCGCCCGGGCGTCGCCGAACCGGCGCTCCCAGATCGCGGCGGCGCGCTCGATGGGGTCGAACGGGAGGCCGGCGGGCTTGCGCACACCGCACACCGTACCGGCCAGCGGGGGCCCTCCCGCGTCGCCGCCGCCCGGGCCGGGGCACGCCGCGCGGTGCTCGTGACGTATTGGACTCGAACAGTCACGCACAGCTATATTCCTGCCCGGGGATTCACCTGGCCGCCACGAGTCCGGGGGGCGAAATGCGGTCCGGTCACGCTGCCACGGCCGCCGCCCCGGTCGTCGCCGCGGGCGTCGGCGTCCGCTACGGGAGCGTCTGGGTGCTGCGGCTGGCCAGCTTCACGCTGATCCGGTCGGAGTCCGGCAGGGCCACGCTCGGCATCGCGGCCCCCCGGGCGGCGCCGGCCTCGGCGACCCTGGTCGACCTGCTCGCGGGCAGGACCGCGCCAGGCTACGGCAGCCTGCGCGTGCTCGGCCACGACCTGGGCACCCCGCGCGGGCGGGCACTGGCGCGGCAGCAGATCGGCGTGGCATCGCGCACCGGGCGGATCTTCCCCGCGGTCCGGGTCCGCGGCCTGGTGGAATGCGCCGCGCGGCGGTCGGTCCGGCCAGGCTCGGACCGGCACCTGCTGGTCGCGGCGGTGCTCGACCGGCTCGGCCTCACCCCGTGGGCCGAGGTCCCGCTGCGCGCCGCCCCGGACCTGGTCCTGCGCCGGGCGCGCGTGGCGGCCGCCTGCGTTCACCAGCCGAAGCTGCTCATCGCGCACGGGCTCCTGGACGAGCTGGGGCCGCGGGACCGCGCCGTGCTCACCGACCTGCTGCGGGACATCGAGCGGGACACCGCGGTCGTGGCGATCGGCCGGGACCCGGAGCCGCTGGCGGTGCTCTGCGACCGGGTGCTCACGCTCGACGCCGGCATCGTGGTCGACGTGCCCGAGCCCGCGCCGGACGCTCCCGCCCCCGTCCTGGCCCGGTCGGCGTGAGCGAGCCAGCGGCACCGCGGTGCCGTAGTCTGCCGCACATGGACTGGAGCCTGTATCGCTGCGGTCGCGCCGGCCACATCACCTACGCGCCGGACGAGCCCGGGATCCGGGAGCAGATGCGGGCCGGCACCGCGTCGGGCGAGCTGTGGCAGTGCCTGCGCTGCGGAACCTACGTTCCCGGGCCGCCGCAGGCCGCCGGGCCGGCCGCCGCCGCTCCCGCGGTGCGTCGCGGCAAGGAGATCCGCAGCGAGATCATCCTCCGCCTGTTCGCTATCGAGCGCTTCCTGCGGGTGCTGCTGTTCGGCGCGATCGCCTACGGGATCTGGCGCTTCGGGCACTCGCGCCTATCCGTCGAGCAGGCGTTCGACCGCGAGCTGCCCGTCGTCCGGGCGCTGTTCCGGCAGCTGGGATACAACATCAATCACTCCAGCCTGGTGGGGCTGTTCCGGTCCGCGCTCGCGCTGAAGCCGCAGACGCTGACGCTGATCGCCGGGGGCCTCGCCGCGTTCTCCGTGGTCGAGCTCGTCGAAGGAATCGGGCTGTGGTCGGCCAGGCGCTGGGGCGAGTACTTCGCGGCTGCGGTGACCTCGCTCGGCCTGCCGTACGAGATCTACGACATCACCAGCAAGTTCACCTGGACCAGGCTGGTTCTCATCGTGGTGAACCTGGCCCTGGTCCTGTACCTCATCCTCACCAAGCGCCTGTTCGGGGTGCGCGGCGGCAAGGCGGCCTATGAGGCAAGGCTGCGCAGCGAGTCGGTGTTCGACGCCGCCGCCCGCGCAGCTGCCGAGGCGGACCAGGCGGCCCGGCAGCCCGCGGCCGAGCGCCCGGCCGCGGACCCGCGCCACCCCGACGCCGGCCACCCCGCCACCGACGCCGGCCACCCCGCCACCGACGCCGGCCGCCCCGCCACGGACGCCGGCCAGCCCAGCGGGCCGGCCGGGCGCTTGTGACCTCCCGGACTGGTGCGCCGCTCCGGCCCGGCCAACGACAGCCCAGCGAACGAGGGGGTTCCCATGACGATGGTGCGCGCGGCGTCCTGGCTCGGCATCCCGGACGGCCATCCGCGCGGGCTGGCGAGCCTGCCCTACGGCTCGTTCACCGATCACGCCCAGCCGGCCCGGCGCCGGGTCGGCGTCGCGATCGGTGACCGGGTGCTCGACCTCAGCGCCGCCGCTGAGCGGCTCCTTCCCGGGCGGGCGGCCGACTTCGCCTCCGGCACGCTCGACGCCTTCCTCGCCGCGGGCAGTTCGGCGTGGGCACAGGTCCGGGCGGCGCTGACCGCATGGCTGTCCCAGGATCACTACCGCGAGGCGGTCGAGGACCTGCTCGTGCCCGCGCACGGCGTGACCATGCACCTGCCGTTCACCGTCGCGGACTACGTCGACTTCTACGCCTCGGAGCAGCACGCGACAAACGTGGGCCGGATCTTCCGGCCAGACGGCGAGCCGCTCACGCCGAACTGGCGGCATCTGCCGATCGGATACCACGGGCGGTCCGGAACCATCGTGGTCTCCGGGACGCCGGTCCGGCGCCCGTGCGGCCAGTTCCTCCCGGAGGGACGGAGCCAGCCCGGATACGGGCCGTCCGCGCGGCTGGACTTCGAGGCCGAGCTCGGGTTCGTCGTGGGCGTGCCGAGCGCTCTCGGAGAGCCGGTGCCGGCAGCGCGGTTCGCCGAGCACGTGTTCGGGGTCTGCCTGGTGAACGACTGGTCGGCACGCGACATCCAGCGCTGGGAGTCGGCCCCGCTCGGGCCGTTCCTCGGCAAGTCGTTCGCCACCTCGGTCTCGCCGTGGGTGCTGCCGCTCGCCGCCCTCGAGCACGCCCGGGTCCGCCCGCCGTCCCTCGGCACGGACCTGGTCAGCTACCTGGCCGACACCGGGGACTGGGGCCTGGACATCCAGTTCGAGATCCGGCTCAACGGGCACGTGGTCTCGCGGCCTCCGTTCGCCACCATGTACTGGAGCCCGGCCCAGATGCTCGCGCACCTGACGGTCAACGGCGCGTCGCTGCGCACCGGCGACCTGTTCGCCTCGGGCACCGTGAGCGGCCCGGACCCCGGCCAGTACGGCTCGCTGCTGGAGCTGGCCTGGGCCGGGCGCCGGCCGCTGGCCCTCCCGGACGGCACGGCCCGGGCCTGGCTGGAGGACTGCGACGAGGTGGCGATCAGCGCCAGCGCCGCTGGCCCAGACGGCGCCAGGGTCGGGCTCGGCGAGGTGCGGGGGCAGGTCGTCCCGGCGCTTGCGCCCGGCCCGCGCTGACGAATCCGCCGCCCGGAGGCGAGACCGCAGGGATCTCGGAGGCTTCCTGCCAGGCGGCGGCACTTGGCCTCCAAGGTCATGAGGCGGGCCGCCTGATCCGGCGATCGCTGGGCATCGCCCGACTACGATGGCCGCATCGGCGGCTACCGCGGGAGAGCTCGGCATGTCGGGGAATCGGGAGCACTGGGACGGACCGGGCGGTCCGGATCAGCAGGATCCCCGCGATGCCACCCTCGACCTGTCGCGGCTCATCGGCATCCTGCGTCCGGGCGGCGACGACGGGGGCACCGCTTCCGCCGGCGCGGCCTCTCGCGGGTCTGGTCACGCGGAGGACCCGGCAGCGGGACGAGCCGGCGGTCCCGTCGAAGCTCCGCCGAACGGGCAGCCCGCCGCCCGCGGCTCCCCGGCCGGCGCACCGTATCCGGCTCACGACACGGCAAGGGACAGCGCCTACGGGACGGCGCCGTACGGCCTGCCCGGCCACCGTTCCGGCGGCGCACCCCGCCGTCACGCGGGGGCCGACCCATACCCGCCCGGGGGCGCCCAGCGCCGTGGCGACCCGTACCCTCCAGTGGCTCTCGCCGGCTCCCCTCCAGTGGCTCCCGCCGGCCCGCCGCCACTTCGCGCCGCCCCCGGCGAGCCATCACCGGCCAATGGCCGGCCCGCCGTCACCGGCCCTGATCTCGCCGGGCCTGACCCGGCCGGCCCTGCGGGCGCCGCGCTTGCCGTGACCGGCTCCGGGCCGGTCACATCCCAACCCGCATCGGCCCTGCCCGGGCCGATAGACCCGCCCCTGCCCGCATCCGCCCCACCCGGTCCGGCGGCCACGGCCCAGCGGGAGGGGGCGGTCACGGCTCCGGCCTGGCCAGCAGGCCCGGCTCCACCCGCGCCAGCAGGCACGGACCGGATCGACGCCGCCCCGGCCGGGCCTCCCAGCGCGCCCATCGCGCCGCCCGCCGTCGCGCCCGAGGCACCTGCCCCGCCATCCCCGGCCAGCCCGCCATCCCCGGCCAGCCCGCCATCCCCGGCCAGCCCGCCCGAGCCCGGGGGCGCGGAGCCGGAAGGCTCATCCCACCAGGCCAGCACCGGACGGGCCGCGCTGCCACCTGGCTCCCGGGCCGCCTTGCGCCTGCGCCTGGAACGCCTGCCGTTCGGCCACCCGTCGTCGCCCTATCACGTGGACGGCGAGGCCAAGCCCCCGCCACCGCGCCTGAAGCACCTGGAGCTCGCCCCGCCGGGCAAGGACAGAGCGACCGCCGGGCCGGCCGCCGCCTCCCGCCAGGCCGCCGGATCCTGGCCTGCCGGGGCGACGCAGGGGCAGCCTGGCGATGACGATCCGTTCCTCCCCCGCGCCGACGAGGCGCCCGGCCCGGACGGCCGGGCGGACCAGAGCGCGCCGCCGTTCGCGGCGGCCGGATCCGGCGCGGGACAGGCAGCCCGTCCGGCAGGACCCGGCTATGGCGCCGACGAGCCCAAGGTCGCGCCGGATGGTAGCTGGCGGTGGGGCCCGGTCGCGCTCACCCGCGACCAGGTCCGGATCGCCGAGGAAGCCTACGAGCGGTTCCGCTCGGCCGAGGGACGCGGCCTGTTCGGTGACTACGATGCCAGCGGGCTGACCGCCACGATGCGGCGGCTGGAGAGCCAGCTGGAGCATGGCCACCTCGCCCAGGACACCGAACAGAGCGCGCTGCTGGACGCCGACCTCTTCAAGGCCAGGTTCGCCGAGCTGATCGCCCGGCACCCGGACCGGGACATCGAACGGCTCGCCTACCGGGTACCCGGGGCGCTGCGGTACGTGGTCATCTTCGAGCCCGAGCACTATGCGGCCGGACTGTGGCGCGTTCACGACCTGCTCCACGCCGAGGGCTTCCAGCTCCAGGCGCGCCGGAACACCTGGAGCGACGGGGAGGACAAGTGCGTCAGCACGATGTGGCTCGACCGCGTGCGCCAGCTGCCGTTCCAGGTGCAGTTCCACACCAGCGCCAGCCTCCGAGCGCGGCGGCTTGCCCGGACCTCGGCCAGGCTGATCGGCGACCCGCGGCTGCCGCCGGGCGAGGCTGAGCTGCTGCGCTCCGAAATGGCCGCCGCATGGGCGGGCATTCCGGTCCCCCCAGGAAACGAGCAGTTCGATGACTACCGCCGCGCCGCCGCGGGCGAGCACGGCGGCAGCGCCTTCCCCCGTGGCTACCCTCCGTGACCGGGACGGTCAGGGCGGCGTCTGTTCGCCGTCGGCGCGCTTGCTGACGACGGCGTCGAAGAATTCCCTGATCAGCTGCCGTTGCCGCTGGCTGACGAGGTCGAAGTGCTTCGACAGCGCGTCCTCGCCGATGGCCTCGGCAGTCAGGTACAGGTCCTTGATCTGGTCCAGCTTCGCCAGGGCCGCGGACTGAGGCGGTTCCGCCTGAGGCGGCTCCGCCTGAGCCGGCATGCCTGCCGGGCCACTGGCCGCCGAGGTACCATCGCTCGCCGCTCCCCGCCAGGCGGCAGTGCCGCCGGAACCCTGCGCGCCCGCCCCGGCCTCGGCGGGGACCTGCTCCAGCGGCTCTGCCCGACCCGCGGGCCGAGCCGCCTGGCCTGCGGTCGCCGCACCGGGCGCTGCCCCGGAGCCGAATGCCTCGAACGGCCCGCGCGCTCGCAGGGGGTGCGCGGGCGGCGTGTCGTCGCGGGCGCCCGGCGGCGCCACGCCCTCCGGCCCCTGCGGCAGGCGACCCGGCAAGATCACCGGAAGCGGCGCGGTCTCGTCGTCTGGCCCCGCGGCGCCGGTCCCCGCAGGACCCGGGACAGGGGGGATGTCACGGGAAGCCTGAACGGCAGATCCGCCCGCGTCACGCCCAGCGGCGCCGGGCGGCGCAGGTTGCCCGGGAGATGGGAGAACGGGTCGCGCCGCGGACTGCCCCGCGCTGGCCGACCGGTACGGCGCCGGCTCGCTCCGGCCCCCAGCCGGAGCCGACGGCGGCAGCGCCCGCGGCGGCGGGACCCTTCCGGTTGGCGAGGCCGCCGGCGGTGATCCGGGCAGGAGCGCGGCCGGGCCGGACGGGGCAGGATCCGCCGGCGGGGCCGTGGCGCCCGATGGCGGGGCTGGAAGCGCGGGCGGAGCGACCTGGCGCGCGGCCGCCCTCCCCGGGCCGGACGGGGACCGGCCGGCGGGCCAGCCGTCCCCGCCTTCCGGCGCCACCATCAGCCCGGGCTCATCCCACGGGCCGCCGCGCCATGGCGGGCGATGCGAAGCCGGGGGACGGCCCGGCCACCGCGGGTCCCCCCGACGCTGACCGCCCGGGCCACCCTGGACCGGGTGCTCCTCCGGCCCGCCCGCCGCACCCGGCTCGCCGGGCCAGGGGACGGAGCTGCCTGCCCACTCCAGGGACCCGGGACCGAGCACCCGGCCCTGGGTCACGGGCACATCCCCGTCACCGGCGGCTGGCCCATGCCAGCGCCACCCGGGGTCGCCCGGTGGCCCCGGCGGGACGTGCGTGCCGCCGGCGGACGCTCCGGGCCCGAAGATCCGCGCGGCCGGCTCGTCACCATGGTCGCCGCGCATGGCCGCGACTTCGCCGGGGCGCAGGATCCGGCCCACGGCCGGGATGTCGTCCCGCCCTCGCGGCCCGCCGCGCCTCCAGCTCGCGTCGTAGTCGCCGGGCTGCCCGTACCCGCCGTCCGCCTCATGCCAGGCGCCCGCACGCCCGTACCCGCCCGGCGGCCCGTACCCGCCCGGCGAGCCGTACCCGTTGTCCCCCTCATGCCAGGCCCCCGCACGCCCGTACTCGCCCGGCGGCCCGTACCCGCCCGGCGGCCCGTACCCGCCGTCCGCCTCATGCCAGGCCCCCGCACGCCCGTACCCGCCCGGCGGCCCGTACCCGCCGTCCGCCTCATGCCATGCCCCCGCACGCCCGTACCCGCCCGGCGGCCCGTACCCGCCGTCCGCCTCATGCCAGGCCCCCGCACGCCCGTACCCGCCCGGCGGCCCGTACCCGCCCGGCGGCCCGTACCCGTTGTCCCCCTCATGCCAGGCCCCCGGACGGCCGTACCCGCCCGGCGGCCCGTACGCCCCCGGACGGCCGTACCCGCCCGGCGAGCCGTACCCGCCAGCACCGTCACCGCGCGGCCCACGGTGATCGCCGTCGCGGTCGCCGCCGAGCGGACGCGGCGCGCGCTCGCTCGCCGGCCGGTATCCCTCATGCTGCTCGTGCCTGTCATCCGGGGCATATCCGGCCATGCGACGATAGCCCGGCGTTGAACCGGGCCGGCCAGGCGAGGCACCCTCCTCTCCGTATCCGCCGACCGGGCCTCGACCGCGCGGCGCAGGACCTGCAGAACGGCCGCGGTCGTGGCCGCCCGGCTGACGGTGGCCATCGGCCCGGCCGGGGTCCCGCATCCCGCCCATGGCATCGCCGGAGGCGCGGCCACCCTCGAGCGGAGCGTAGCCGCCGGAGCCCTGGTTGCCGGAGGGGCCGTGACCACTGCCGGGCCCGGCCCCGGCCGCCAGGTCGCCCCGCAGGCCGTACCGCCCCCCGGCCGGCCGCATGCCGTCCCGGTCGCCACGACCGAAGGCCGTCCCGTACGGGCCGCCAGCGCCGTCCCCGCCATCCGTCCCGTGCCCGTCAGGCGGCCCGTAGCCGTCAGGCGGCCCGTACGCTCCGGGCCCGCGGCCGCCGGGCGGCGCGGGCCGCCCGGACGGCCGGTACTCCTCACCAGGCAGGAACCCGCCGGGCCGGCCGCGGCCGCCGTGCCCGTACCCGGATGGCGGCCCGTAGCCGCCATCCGGGCCGTTCCTGCCGGGAGGCTCGTACGCCCCGGGCGCGCGTTCACCGGGCGGCCCGTGCTCCTCGCCCGGCACGTGCCTGGCGGCTGGCGCGTACCCCTCGGGCGCGTACCCGCCGGGACGGCCGTACGCCTCACCGGGCCCGTACGCCTCACCGGGCCAGCCGTAGCCCTCAGGCGGCCCGTACGCCTCACCAGCGCCCTGCCCGCCGGGCCGCCCGCGATCCCGGAACGGCCCCGGCGCCCCGCCCGGCCGCATGGGCGGCTGAGCCGCGCCCGGACGGGCCTGCCCGCCCCGGCCCGCCGGCCCGCCGGCGAGCCATCCGGTCCCGCTCCCGCCGGCCCGGGCATCCGGGCCGTGCCACGGCGCGGAGCCCGGTCCGTACCGGTCCGGCGGACCCTGCCAGCCACGGTCATCTCCGAGCGCACCGTGGCCGCCGCGGGCGCGCGGCGCCCCCGCCGGCTCGCCCTGCCCGCCGGGCAGGTGAGCCGCCCCCCGGGCACCCGGGCCCGGCCGGTCATCGCCCGGGCCGGGGTCGCGCCGCGCCCCCTCCTGCCAGGCCTGCCCGTGCACCGGGCCGGGCCGGGGCTGGCCGGCCGGTCCGCGCGGCTGCGGCCGGGCCGGGCGAGCCGGCCGCGCGATGCGGAACGGGCTCAGCCACTGGTCGGCCTCGATGTCCCCGGGAACCGCGGGGACCGGCTGGATGGGCACAGCGTGCCCGGCCAGCCGTTCCTGCTCCGCCCCGAGCTGCTGCGCGGGTCCCTCGCGGCCGGGCCTGCGCCTTTCCCTGCGCCCCCCGACCATGGCTAGCCAGACCGCCAGCGCGGCGCGCGGGCCGGGTCCGGGGAACTCGCTGCCAGCACCGACAAGACCCACAACCTCCGCGACAGCCGGCCCCGGCCGCAGGACCTTCCGCAGGCCGCTGGCATCGTCACGGGCCACGCCGCGCCAGTCACGACCAGGCCGGCCCCGTGCCGGCCATCACCTCGCGGCCGGCGGGCCCTGGTCCAGGCTGGCCGATCAGCCCGAAGGGACCTTCTTACCATTTCACGCGCCTGCCCTGGTCGCAACCGATCCGCCGCCGCCCGGGCGATGCGCGCCGGGCGCGGGGCGGCGCAGCGGTCAGCGAGGGCAATCCTTCGCGAACTGTCGCGCCGCCGGCCAGTCGGCTAGGTTTCTCCCATACCAAACCCGGCCACGGCCCGGCGAGCCGGGACCCCGGGCCAGGAGCCCCAGGGAGGAACCATGGCGAACCAGGTCAAGTACGTCCTGCAGGAATCCGAGATGCCCCGGCAGTGGTACAACATCGTCCCGGACCTGCCCTCCCCGCCGCCGCCGCCACTGCACCCCGGCACCCGCGAGCCCGTCGGGCCCGACGACCTGGCGCCGCTGTTCCCGGCCGAGCTGATCATGCAGGAGGTCTCGCCGGAGCGGCACATCCCGATCCCGGAGCCGGTGCTGGACGTGTACCGGCTGTGGCGTCCCACGCCGCTGCTGCGCGCCCGGCGGCTGGAGAAGGACCTGGGCACCCCGGCCCGGATCTACTACAAGTACGAGGGCGTGAGCCCGGCGGGCTCCCACAAGCCGAACACGGCGGTCCCGCAGGCCTACTACAACGCCGCCGCCGGCGTCTCCAGGCTGACCACCGAGACCGGCGCGGGCCAGTGGGGCACCGCGCTGTCGTTCGCGTGCGCGCTGTTCGGCATCGACCTGACCGTGTGGATGGTCCGCTCCTCCTATGACCAGAAGCCGTACCGGCGGACGCTCATGGAGACCTACGGCGCGACGGTCCACCCGAGCCCGTCGCAGGTCACGAACGCGGGCCGGGCGGTCCTCGCCGAGCACCCCGACTCCACCGGGAGCCTGGGCATCGCGATCAGCGAGGCGGTCGAGATGGCCGCGGCCGACCCGGCAGCCCGGTACTCGCTCGGCAGCGTGCTCAACCACGTGCTGATGCACCAGACGATCATCGGCGAGGAGGCCCTCAGGCAGCTCGAGCAGGCGGGCGACGCCCCGGACGTGATCGTCGGCTGCACCGGCGGCGGCTCGAACTTCGGCGGGCTGGCGTTCCCGTTCCTGCGCGAGAAGCTGGCCGGCCGGATGAACCCGGTGATCCGCGCGGTCGAGCCCGCCGCCTGCCCGTCGTTCACCCGCGGGACCTACGCCTACGACTTCGGGGACACCGCCGGGCTGACGCCGCTGCTGAAGATGCACACGCTCGGCCACGAGTTCATCCCCGACCCGATCCACGCGGGCGGGCTGCGGTACCACGGCATGTCGCCGCTGCTGTCGCACATCTACGAGCTCGGGCTGATCGAGGCGGTGGCCAAGCCCCAGTCCGAGTGCTTCGCCGCCGGGCTGCGCTTCGCCAGGACCGAGGGGATCGTGCCCGCGCCCGAGCCCACGCATGCCGTCGCCGCGTGCATCGAGGAGGCGCTGCGCTGCAAGGAGAGCGGCGAGGAGAAGGTGATCCTCACCGCCCTGTGCGGCCACGGCCTGCTCGACCTGGCCGCCTACAGCGACTACCTGTCCGGCCAGATGCGCGACCTCGACCTGTCCGACGACGCGATCGCGGCCGCGCTGCGCGGCCTGCCAGCCGCCGTGTGACGCCCTCCCCGGCGCCCGCCTGCGAGGGCGGGCCGCCCTCCCGCGGCCGACACCCGCATCGCCCGGGCCCGGCACCCGCCTCGCGCGGGGCCGGGCCCGTCGCATGCCCGCGCCGCGGGCGGCCAGGCCTTGACGACCCGGGCAGATTGCCACAGAATCGGTCAACATCGTCCAATAACGGGCGGGATCTGGTGAGGAGGGGCCGGGATGCTGCCGAGCCAGCGCCGTGAGGCGATCCTCACCGAGGTCCGGGCGGCCGCGGCCGTCTCCGCCGAGGCGCTGGCCCGGCGGTTCGACGTCTCCGTCGAGACCATCAGGCGCGACCTGCGCGCCCTGGACCGGCTCGGGCTGCTCGACCGGGTGTACGGCGGCGCGACCCGCCCGGGCGGCCGGTCCAGCGAGGGCAGCTTCGCGGCCCGGAGCACCCGCAACATCGCGCGCAAGCGGGCGATCGCCGCCCTGGCCGCCAGCCTGATCGAGCCGGAGGACACGGTCGTCATCGACGTCGGGACCACCGCCCTGGAGGTCGCGCGCGCGCTGCCGCCCGGGTTCCGCGGCCGGGTGCTGACCAGCTCGATCCCGGCCGCGCTCGAGCTGTCCGGCCGGGACGGCATCGAGCTGCTGGCCTCCGGCGGCCAGGTGCGGCCCGGCGACGGGGCCTGCTCCGGCGCGCACGCCGAGGCGTTCTTCGACGAGTTCTACGCCGACAAGGCGTTCCTCGGCTCCGGCGGCGTCCACCCGGACGCCGGGCTCACCGACTACTACCCGTCCGAGGTCGTGGTCCGGCGCACGATCATCGCCCACACCGCCGCCTGCTACGTCCTGGCCGATTCGAGCAAGCTCGGCGTCATCGCCGTGCACCGCGTCTGCCCGCTCGACGCGGTCACCGGGGTCATCACCGACGAGGAGGAGAACGCCGACGCGCGCGAGGCGCTGGCAGCAGCCGGGGTCGCGCTCCTGTGCGCCCGGCCCGCGGGCGGGCCGCGGCCGGACGACCCGAACCACCGCGAGCACCAGAGGAAGTGAGGTACCGGTGACGACGCTCGCCCAGCATGACGACGACGCGCTGCTCTCCCGGTTTGGCTACACCAAGCAGTTCGTCCGGTCCCTGCGCCACTTCGAGTCGTTCGCGGTGGCGTTCTCCTTCATCTCGATCACCACGGGGATCTTCACCACGTTCGGCTTCGCCCTCATCACCGGCGGGCCGCGGTCGATCTGGACCTGGCTGATCGTCACCGCCGGCCAGGCGCTGGTCGCGCTGGTCTACGGCGCCCTGGCCGCCCGGGTCCCGCTGTCCGGCTACTCCTACCAGTGGGCCTCGCGGCTGTCCAACGTCCACGTCGGGTGGTGGCTCGGCTGGATGTCCTTCGCGTTCTTGTCGATCGTGACGGTCTCGGTGGACTACGGCCTGGTGCAGGTGGCGTTCCAGCCGCTGATCGGCGAGGCGTACACGCCGACCAGCGCGGCCTTCGAGACCCTCGCGGTGCTCGCGATCCAGGCAGCCATGATCATCTGGTCGACCCGGATCACCACGAGGGTGAACAACGCGGCAGTGGCGACCGAGGTGATCGGCGTGCTGGGCCTGACCGTGCTGCTGGTCGTCGTCGCCGCCGTCCGCCACATCGGCCACTGGTCGAACCTGGGATCCGCCGGCGTGGTCCCGCGCGCGGGCTACTTCGCCTGGCTCGGCCCGTTCATGCTGGCGACCCTGCTCGGCGCGTACACGATCGTCGGCTTCGAGGCGGCGAGCAACCTGGCCGAGGAGACCCAGCAGCCGCACCGCACGATCCCGAGGGCGATGATCCGCGCCGTGCTGCTCTCCGGAGCGGTGGGCATGGCCTTCCTGATCGCGCTGGCGTACGCCACGCGCTCGGTCAAGGCGGCCTCGGCCAGTTCCGCGCCGGTCGCTCTGATCGTCCACGACGTGCTCGGCGGGGTGGTGCAGAAGCTCTTCCTGATCTTCGTGTGCGTGTCGATCTTCGCCTGCGGCCTGGTGATCATGGTGACGAACAGCCGGATGATCTGGTCGATGGCCCGCGACCGCCGGCTGCCCGGCCACCAGGTGCTCAGCCGGGTGCCGCGGGCCACCGGCGGGCCGACCTGGGCGACCCTGCTCGCCGCGGTGATCGGCGCCGGCATCACGCTGGTGCTGCGCACCCACACCGGGGCGCTGACGACCCTGTTCACCGCGTCCACCATCATGCCGGCGCTGCTGTACGCGAGCACCGTGCTGCTGTACCTGCTCGCCGGGCGCAGGCACCGGCTCGGCACGGGGCACTTCTCCCTCGGCCGCATGGAGATCCCGGTGATCGCCGGCGCGCTGATCTGGCTCGCCTACGAGCTGATCATCCTGATCGGGCCCAGCGCCTTCCGCGACGCGCAGTACTACGTGCTCGGCGCGCTCGGCGTCGGCCTGGTCTTCTACTGCCTGCAGTGGCTGCTGGAGCCGCGCGCGATGCGCCAGGCCGCCGGGGCGCACGGCGAGCAGGCCCTGGCCGCGGGCGACGCGGGCGCGCCCGACCCGGTGGCCTAGGCGGCCCTGGTGCGGATCCTCGCCATCGACCAGGGCACCTCGGCGACCAAGGCCCTGCTGGTCGGCCCCGGGCAGCAGGTGCTCGGCTCCGCCGAGGTGCCGGTCGGCGTCCGGGCCGACGGCGACGCCGTGGAGGCCGACCCGGAGGAGCTGCTCGGCTCGGTGCTGGCCGCCGGGCGGGCCGCCCTGGCCGCGGCGGGCGCGCGCGGCAGCGCCGACGCGGTCGCCCTCGCCAACCAGGGCGAGACGGTGCTGGCCTGGGACCGGCGCACCGGCCGGGCGCTGACCCCGGCGATCGTCTGGCAGGACCGGCGGTCGGCGGGCGTGTGCGCCCGGCTGGCACCCGACGCGGGCTGGCTCGCCGAGGTGACCGGGCTGCCCCTGGACCCCTACTTCGCCGGGCCGAAGATGACCTGGCTGCGGGAGCACCTGACCCGCGACGGCGTGGTCTCGACCGTCGACGCCTGGCTGCTGGCCAGGCTCGGCGCCGGCTACCTCACCGACGCGGCCACCGCGTCCCGGACCATGCTGCTGGACCTCGACGCCGCGGACTGGTCGCCGCGGGCGTGCGCGGCCTTCGGCCTCGACCCGGGCGACCTCCCCGCGGTCAGCGACTGCGCGGGCCCGGCCGGGGAGACGTCCGCCTTCGGCGGCCGGCCGGTCCCGGTGACCGGCCTGGCCGTGGATCAGCAGGCGGCCCTGGCCGCCCAGGGATGCCTGGCCGCCGGCCAGGCGAAGTGCACCTACGGGACAGGGGCGTTCCTGCTGGCCACCACCGGGCCGAGGGCCGTCCGCTCGGCGAGCGGGCTGTCCGCGTCGGTGGCCTGGCGGCTGGGCGGGGTGGCGACGTACTGCCTGGACGGCCAGGTCTACACGGCCGGGGCCGCGGTGACCTGGCTCACCAGGTTGGGCCTGCTGTCCCGCCCGGAGGAGCTCGACCCGCTGGCCGCCAGCGTCGCCGACAGCGGCGGCGTGAGCTTCGTGCCGGCGCTCGCCGGGCTCGGCGCCCCGCACTGGCGCCCGGCCGCGCGGGGGGCGTTCACCGGCCTGAGCCTGTCGGCGAGCCGCGCGCACCTGGCCCGCGCGGTCATCGAGGGCATCGCCGCGTCGGTCGCCCTGCTGGCCCGGGCGGCCGCCCGCGACGCCGGCGCCCCGCCGTCCGCGCTGCGGGTCGATGGCGGGCTCACCAGGTCCGCGGTGCTCCTGCAGGCGCAGGCCGACCTGCTGCAGGCTCCGGTGGAAGTCCACCGGACGCCGGACGCCACCGCCCTCGGCGTGGCGGCGCTGGCCAGGCTCGGGGCGGGCGCCAGCGGTACCCTCGCGGAGGCGGTGGGGCCCGTGCGAGCCGAGAAGGTGGTGGAGCCGCGGATGAGCGCCGACGAGGCGGCGGGCAGGATCGCGGCGTTCGAGGCGGCGGTGGAGTCGGTCGCCCCGGCGGGCCGGTGACCGAGGCCGTGCCGCCCGGCTCGCCCGGCTCGCCGGCCGACGTGCTCATCGTGGGCGCGGGCGTGGTGGGCACCGCGATCGCCCGGACGCTGGCCCGGTACGACCTGAGCTGCGTGCTCGCCGACGCCGCGCCCGACGTCGGGGCGGGCACGTCGAAGGCGAACACGGCGATCCTGCACACCGGATTCGACGCGGTGCCGGGAACGCTGGAGGCCCGGCTGGTCCGCCGGGGCGGGCAGCTGCTGGGCGAGTACGCCCGCCAGGCGGGCATCCCGCTGGAGCGCACCGGGGCGCTGCTGGTCGCGTGGACGCCGCAGGAGCAGGCCGAGCTGCCCGCGATCGAGCGGAAGGCGCGGGAGAACGGCTGCGCCGGCGTCCGCCCGGTCACCGCCGCCGGCCTGTACCGGATGGAGCCCCGCCTCGGCCCGGGGGCACTGGCGGGGCTGCACATCCCCGGGGAGTCCATCGTCTGCCCGTGGACGACCCCGCTCGCCTTCGCGACCGAGGCGGTCCGGGCCGGCACCCGGCTGGTGCTCAACGCGGCGGTCACCGGCATCCGCCCGGCAGCCGGCGCGCACGAGGTGCGGACCACCGCGGGCACGCTGCGCTGCCGCTGGCTGGTGAACGCCGCCGGGCTGGGCAGCGACCTGATCGACCGGATGCTCGGCGGCGGCGGCTTCACGATCACCCCGCGGCGCGGCGAGCTGATCGTGTTCGACAAGCTGGCGCGCCCGCTGGTGCGCCACATCCTGCTGCCCGTGCCGACCCCGGCCACCAAGGGCGTGCTGGTCGCCCCGACCGTCTACGGGAACGTGCTGCTCGGCCCGACCGCGCAGGACGTGGCCGACCGCCAGGACACGGCGACCACGCCCGCCGGGCTGTCCGCGCTGCTCGCGCAGGGCGCCCGCATCCTGCCGGACCTCATCGCCGAGGAGGTCACCGCGGCGTACGCGGGCCTGCGGGCGGCAACCGAGCACCGGGACTACCAGATCCGGGTGGACGCGGGCCTCCGGTACGCCTGCGTGGCCGGGATCCGCTCGACCGGGCTGACCGCCTCCCTGGCCATCGCCGAGCACGTCGCCGGGCAGCTGGCCGAGGCCGGGCTCGCGCTGCGGGAGCGCCCGGGCGCGCGCGCCGCCGGGCCGCCCGTCATGCCCTACATCGGCCAGGCCGGGCGCCGGCCCTACCAGGACCCCGCGATGATCGCGGCGGACCCGGCCTACGGCCGGATCGTCTGCCACTGCGAGCGGGTCACCCTCGGCGAGATCCGGGATGCCCTGGCCAGCGACATCCCCCCGGCCGACGTGGGCGGCCTGCGGCGGCGGACCCGCGCCACCGGCGGCCGCTGCCAGGGCTTCTACTGCGCCGCGGGCATCTCGCAGATCCTGGCCGGCCGGCGGTGAACGCCGACGTGCTCATCGTCGGGGCCGGGCCGGCCGGCCTGGCCGCCGCGGCCGAGCTGCGCCGGCTCGGCGTGGCACGGGTCCTGGTCGCCGAGCGGGAGGCCGAGGCGGGCGGCGTGCCCCGGCACTGCGCCCACTCCGGGTTCGGGCTGCCGGACCTGCGCCGGCTGATGTCCGGCCCGGGCTACGCCCGCCGCATGGCGGCGATCGCGCGGCAGGCCGGGGCGCAGGTGCGCTGCGCCACCACGGTCACCGAGCTGGAGCCCGCGCGCGGCCCGGCGGGCGCGCCGCCGCCCGGCCCGGCGGGCGAGGGCCCGGCCTGGCGGGCGACGCTCACCAGCCCGGACGGGATCGAGCCGGTCACCGCCCGGGCCGTCGTGCTGGCCACCGGCTGCCGGGAGCGCCCGCGCCCGGCCCGGCTGGTCCCCGGCGACCGCCCGGCCGGGGTGATGACCACCGGCGAGCTTCAGCAGCGGGTGCACCTGCACGGCCAGCGGATCGGCGGCCGGGCGCTGGTGGTCGGCGCCGAGCACGTGAGCTTCTCGGCGATCCTCACCCTGGCCCGGGCCGGGGCGCGGGTGATCGCGCTGGTCACCGACCGGCCACGGCACCAGAGCTACGCGGCGTTCCGGCTGGGCGCCGCCGCCTTGTGGCGCGTGCCGGTGTGGACCTCGGCCGCCGTGACCGGGATCGTCGGCCGGGACCGGGTCACCGCCGTCGAGCTCACCGACCTGGCGACCGGGGCGGCCCGGCGGGTCGAGTGCGAGACGGTCGTGTTCACCGGGGACTGGATCGGCGATCACGAGCTGGCCCGGCTGGCGGGCGCCCTCATCGACCCGGGCAGCCGCGGGCCGGCCGTGGACCAGGCGGGCCGGACGTCGGTCCCCGGCCTGTTCGCGGCGGGCGGGCTGGTCCACCCGGGCGAGACCGCGGGCACCGCAGCCCTCGGCGGACGGCACGTCGCCCGGCTCCTGGCCGCCCTGCTCGGCGCGGGCCGGGTTGGAGAGCGGCCCGCCGGCGAGCCGCGCCCGCCCGGGCAGGCCGGGCCAGCCGGGGAACCTGGGCCAGGCGGGAGGCCGGGCGTCCCGGTGCGAGCGGAGGGTCACCTCGCCTGGGTCGTGCCGCAGCTCATCGGCCCGGGCGACGCATGCCCCGGCGAGGCGGGCCCGGCCGGCGGGCGGTTCCTGGCCCGCGCCGCCGACGGCCTTCCCCGCCGTGCCCGGGTCCGGGTCGCGCAGGACGACCGGCTGCTGGCCTCGTTCACCCTGCGCCTGCCGCCCGGCCGCTGCGCGCGCCTGCCGGCCGGCTGGGCCCGCGGCGCCGACCTGGCCGGCGGCCCGGTCCGGATCACGGCGCGCTGAGCGGCCGGCCCCGCGCCCCGGACGGCCCGCGCCCCTGGCCGGCCCCGCGCCTTGGCCCCGCGCTCCTGGCCGGCCTCGCGCCCCGGGCGCGGGCCGGAGGAGGTCAGCTCAGCAGCAGGACGGCGTAGGCGGCGAGCCAGTGCTCGACCATGTAGTCGCCGCCGACCACGTGCGGCAGCGCGGCGGCCGCGTGCGCGCGCGCCGCCGCCCGCGCGGCGCCTGCCCGCGGGTCCCCGGCCGGGAGCGAGTCCGCGATGCGCCGCCAGCACCATGCCCGGCTGGCGTTCAGGCCGTGCAGGTGGGCGATCTGGCCGTCGGAGGAGTCGGAGACGACCGCCGGGGCGAACAGCGCGGCGGGCTCGCCGGAGGCGATCGCCGGCAGGAAACCGCTGAGCCATTCGCCGAACTCCCCCGGCGGCAGCACCTGCGCCATCAGCTCGGCCTCGGTGAGCGCCGGAGACAGGAAGTCGTGCCCGGACGGCTCGTACCGGCCCGGGTAGTCGGTGTCCGCGGCGAACCACTCGCGCGCCTTCGCCGTGATCGCCTCGGCGAGCCCGGGCTCCCCGGCCGCCGCCCGGTCCCGCGCGTAGGGCAGCGCCCGGGACAGCCCGAACGCGCTGTTGGGGTGGAGCCCGTGACGGACCGGGTAGGTCGCCGTCGCGAGCCAGCCGAGGTAGCGCCGGGTCACCGCCTCGGCCAGCGGGGCCATCGCGGCCGCCCACCGGCGGGCGTCCGGGCCGCCCAGTGCCCCGGTCTCGCGGATCAGGGCCAGCGCCCAGCCCCACCCGTAGGGGCGCTGCCAGCCGCCTGCCCGGCTGGCGATGAACTCGGCCTCCGCCCGGAGCTTGCCCTGGGTGAACTGGCCGTCCAGCGCCGATCGGACCGCGGCGGCGTCGACCGCGTCCGGGGCGACCCGCAGCAGCCTGACCAGCACCCAGTGCATCTCCACGCACGAGTGCCAGTCGAAGCTGCCGTAGAAGACCGGGTTCACCTCGCGCGGCCGGCGGGGCAGGTCACCGGGCCCGGTCATCAGGTGCGTGACGTGAACCGGGTACTCGCGGGCGATGTTCTCCAGGGCGATCCGCGCGTAGCCCGCCGCCTCCGCGCGCAGGATCCGGGCGAAGCCCAGGTCGTCCTCGTTTGTGGGCACGCCATGATTATCCCGGCGCAGGGCCGCCCGCGGCGGCCGCGGTTTGTCGGGTCCGCACAACCGGCGGCCCGCGAATGCGTCCCCGCCCGCAGTAGCCCGCCGCGCCGGGACAGAGCAGGATGGACGCGGGTGAAGGCGACGCCCCGGCCGGGGCATCGCCTTTCGCGCGTCGGTGATCGGAAGGCACAGCCCGTGTTCAGTCGCGTCGCCATCGTCAACCGCGGGGAGGCCGCCATGCGGCTGATCCGCGCCGTCCGGGACCTGTCCGCGGAGACCGGGGAGCGGACCGAGACGGTCGCCCTGTACACCGACTCGGACCGGGCGGCCGCGTTCGTCCGGGACGCCGACCTCGCCTACCCGCTGGGGCCCGCCTCGGCCCGCCCCTACCTCGACCACGCGGTGCTGGAGCGGGCGCTGACCGAGACGGGGGCGGACGCCGCGTGGGTCGGCTGGGGCTTCGTCGCCGAGGATCCGGCGTTCGCCGAGCTCTGCGAGAAGATCGGGGTCACGTTCGTCGGGCCGGATGCCGAGGCGATGCGCAGGCTCGGCGACAAGATCGGCGCCAAGCTGCTGGCCGAGGAGGTCGGCGTCCCGGTGGCCCCGTGGAGCCGCGGCGAGGTGGCGACCCTGCCCGAGGCGCTGGCCGCGGCCGAGCGCATCGGCTACCCGCTGATGCTCAAGGCCACCGCGGGCGGGGGCGGGCGGGGCATCCGCGTCATCGCCTCGCCCGGCGAGCTGTCCGAGGCGTTCGAGCGCACCCGGCAGGAGGCGCTGCGGGCCTTCGGCAGCGGCGCGGTGTTCCTGGAGCAGCTGGTGACCGGCGCGCGGCACGTCGAGGTCCAGCTGATCGCGGACGGGCACGGCACCGCCTGGGCACTGGGAGTCCGTGACTGCTCGGTGCAGCGGCGCAACCAGAAGGTCATCGAGGAGTCCGCCTCCCCGGTCCTGGCGCCGGAGCAGGCGGCCCAGCTGAGGGCGTCGGCCGAGCGGCTGGCGCTGGCCGTCGGATACCGGGGCGCGGCGACCGTCGAGTTCCTTTACCATCCGGGTGAGCGCCGGTCCGCCTTCCTGGAGGTCAACACCCGGCTGCAGGTCGAGCACCCGGTCACCGAGCTGACCACCGGCGTGGACCTGGTCAGGCTCCAGCTGCACGTGGCGGCCGGCGGCAGGCTCGACGGGCCCCGCCCGGCCGAGCGCGGGCACGCCGTGGAGGCCCGCCTGGCCGCCGAGGACCCCGACCGCGACTTCGCGCCCGCGCCGGGCCGCGTCGCGCGCCTGGCGGTGCCCGCCGGCCCCGGGGTGCGCGTGGACGCCGGCATCGCGGAAGGCGACGTCATCCCCGCCGACTTCGACTCGATGATCGCCAAGATCATCGCGTACGGGAGCGACCGCCGGCAGGCGCTCGGGCGGCTGCGCCGCGCCCTCGCCGAGACCACCGTGATCATCGAGGGCGGCGCCACCAACAAGAGCTTCCTGCTCGCCCTGCTCGACCAGCCGGAGGTGATCTCGGCGAGCGCCGACACCGCCTGGGTCGACCGCGTCCGGGCCGAGGGCCGCCTGGCCGCGCGCGAGCACTCCGCGGTCGCGCTGGCCGCCGCCGGGATCGAGGCCTACCTGGACGAGGAGGAGGTCAGCAGGCAGCGGCTGCTCACCTCCGCGCACGGCGGCCGCCCCCAGGTCCAGCACGATCCCGGGCGCCCGCTCGACCTGAGGCTGCGCGGCACCGGCTACCGGGTGAGCGTGGCCAGGGTCGGCCCGGCCCGGTTCCGCGTCGGCGTCTCCGGGGGCGGCGGCATGCACTGGGCGGACGTCGAGCTGGAGCGGTTCGACGCGCACAGCGGCCGGATCACCGTCAACGGCCGCCGCTTCCGGCTGGTGTCGGCCACCCACGGCACGATCCACCTGGTCGAGGTCGACGGCGTGACCCACCGGATCAGCCGCGACGAGGGCGGCATCATCCGCTCCCCCGCGCCCGCGCTGGTCGTGGCGACGCCGCTGTCGGCCGGTGACGAGGTCGAGCCCGGCGCCCCGGTCCTAGTGCTGGAGAGCATGAAGATGGAGACCGTGCTCCGCGCGCCGTTCCGCGCCCGGGTCCGCGAGTGCGCGGTGGCGGTGGGCAGCCAGGTCGACGCCGGGGCGCCGCTGATGCGCCTGGAGCCGGCCGCCGAGGCGGGCGCGGAGGCCAGCGCCGGCCAGGCTGCCCCGGTCGACCTGCCCGCCGCGCCGCCGGACCCGCCCGCCGCCGAGCGGGCCGAGCGCGGCCTGCAGGACCTGCGCAGCCTGCTCCTCGGCTTCGACCCGGACCCGCAGGACGGCTCGCGGGTGCTGGCCGGCTACCTGGCCGCGCGGGCCGAGCTGGGCGGCCGGCCGCTGCCAGGCGAGCTCGGCCTGCTGACGGTCTTCGCCGACCTGTCCGAGCTCAGCCGCAACAAGCCGGGCGTCGAGCTCGACGCCGAGCCGCGCAACCCGGTGCACAGCCCGCGCGAGAACTTCCACAGCTACCTGCGGAGCCTCGACGCCGAGCGGGCCGGCGTCACCGAGAGCTTCAAGGCGAAGCTGGCCCGGGTCCTGGCCCACTACGGCGTCGCGGACCTGCGCCGCACCCCGGAGCTGGAGGCCGCGGTCTTCCGGATCTTCCTGGCCCAGCAGCACGCGGGGTCGCACGTGGCGATCGTCTCCGAGCTGCTGCGCCAGTGGCTGGCCGGGGCGCCGCCGGCGACCGCGCTCGCCGAGCGGGCCGGCCTGGTGCTCGAGCACCTGATCGAGGCCACCCAGGTGCGCTTCCCCGCGGTCTCCGACCTGGCCCGGGGCGTGGTGTTCCGGTGGTTCGCGCAGCCGCTGCTGCGCCGCGCCCGCGCCCGGGTCTACGCCGCGGTCCGCGACGACCTGCGCTACCTGGACCGCCACCCGGACGCGCCGGACCGCGCCGAGCGGATCCAGGCCATGGTGGCCAGCTCCGAGCCGCTGGTGCGGCTGCTCGGGCAGCGGATCGGCCGCCCCGGCCGCGACCACGCGCCGCTGCTGGAGGTCCTGACCCGGCGCTACTACGGCAACCGGGGCCTGTCCGGGGTGACCACCCGGGAGGCGGGCGGCCACCGGTTCGTCACCGCCGAGCACGCGGGCTCGCGGGGCACGACGCTGGTGGTCACCACCGCAACCGACATCTCCGCCCTGCCGGGCGCGATCGGCGCCGTCGGCGCGATCGCCGCGGGCGTCCCCGAGCGCGGGCTGGTCGCCGACGTCTACGTCAGGTGGGACGACCAGCCGGACGCCGACGCGATGGCCGGGCGCATCGGGCGGCTGATCGCCGGGCGCCCGCAGCCCCCCGGGGTCCGCCGGATCACCGTGACCGTGGCCGGCACCAGCGGCGCGGTGATGCACCACCACGTCACCTTCCGGCCCGGCGGCTCCGGCTTCGCCGAGGACCGGCTGATCCGCGGCCTGCACCCGCAGATCGCCCGGCGCCTGCAGCTGCAGCGGCTGCGCGAGTTCGAGCTGACCAGGCTGCCGTCCGCGGACGAGGAGATTTACCTGTTCCGGGCGGTGGCCCGGGCCAACCCGGCCGACGAGCGGCTGATCGTGATGGGCCAGGTCCGCGACCTGACGCCGCTGCGCGAGCCGGACGGCCGGCTCGTCGCGCTGCCCGCCGTGGAGGACGCGATCGCCTCGGGCCTGGACGCGATCCGCAACATCCAGGCGCAGCGCCCGCAGCACAGGCGGTTCGACACCAACCGGATCATGATGTACGTCTGGCCGCTCACCGAGCTGACCGCTGGCGAGCTGAACGCCCTCGTCCAGCGCATCCTGCCGACCACCGCCGGCGCCGGGCTGGAGGAGGTCCAGTTCGTGGCCCGCCAGCGCAACGCGGCCGGGCAGATCGCCGAGGTCGCGGTGCGGATCACCCTGGATCCCGGCCACGGCGCGACGGTGCACATCGGCAAGCCGCCGACCGAGCCGGTGCCGCCGCTGGACGACTACCGGCAGAAGGTGCTCAGCGCGGCCCGGCGCGGCCACGTCTACCCCTACGAGCTGACCGGCATGCTCGCCGGCCCGGCGGGCCGCTTCGCCGAGCACGACCTCGACGAGCGGGGGGCGCTGGTCCCGGTGGACCGCCCGAAGGGCCGGAACTCGGCGGCGATCGTCGCCGGCGTGGTCACCACGCCGACCCGGCTGCATCCCGAGGGGGTCACCCGCGTGGTCCTGCTCGGCGACCCGACCAAGTCCCTCGGCGCGCTCGCCGAGCCGGAGTGCCGCCGCGTGGTCGCCGCGCTCGACCTCGCCGAGCGGATGGCCGTCCCGGTGGAGTGGTTCGCCCTGTCGGCCGGCGCCCGGATCTCGATGACCTCGGGAACCGAGAACATGGACTGGGTCGCGGCCGCGCTGAAGCGGATCGTGGCCTTCACCCAGGGCGGCGGGGAGATCAACATCGTGGTCGCCGGCATCAATGTCGGCGCCCAGCCGTACTGGAACGCCGAGGCGACCATGCTCATGCACACCAGGGGCATCCTGGTCATGACGCCGGACTCGGCGATGGTGCTCACCGGCAAGCAGTCCCTGGACTTCTCCGGCGGCGTGTCGGCCGAGGACAACGTCGGCATCGGCGGCTACGACCGGGTCATGGGGCCCAACGGCCAGGCGCAGTACTGGGCCCCCAGCCTCGCCGCCGCCCGGGACGTGCTGATGGCGCACTACGACCACACCTACGCCGCCCCCGGCGAGCGCGGGCCGCGGCGGGCGCCCACGAGCGACCCGGCGGACCGGGACATCTCCGGGTTCCCGCACGCGGCCCCCGGATGCGACTTCGCCACGGTCGGCCAGATCTTCTCGGCCGAGCACAACCCGGAACGGAAGAAGCCGTTCGACATCCGGACGGTGATGCGGGCGCTGTCCGACCAGGACCACCCGGTGCTGGAGCGGTGGGCCGACATGGCCGGCGCCGACACCGCGGTGGTGCAGGACGCGCGCATCGGCGGCTGGCCGGCCTGCCTCATCGGCATCGAGTCACGGCCCGTGCCGCGGCGCGGCTTCCCGCCCACCGACGGCCCGGACACCTGGACGGCCGGCACGCTGTTCCCGCGGTCGTCGAAGAAGGTCGCGCGGGCGATCAACGCCGCGTCCGGCAACCGCCCGGTCGTGGTGCTGGCGAACCTGTCGGGGTTCGACGGCTCGCCGGAGTCGATGCGCAAGCTGCAGCTGGAGTACGGCGCGGAGATCGGGCGGGCGGTCGTCAACTTCGCCGGGCCGATCGTGTTCTGCGTCATCTCCCGCTACCACGGCGGGGCGTTCGTGGTGTTCTCCAAGGCGCTCAACCCGGACATGACCGTGCTGGCCCTGGAGGGCTCGTTCGCGTCGGTGCTCGGCGGTGCCCCCGCCGCGGCCGTGGTGTTCTCCGGGGAGGTGCGCAGCCGCACGGCGGCCGACCCGCGGGTGACCTCCCTGCAGGCGCGCGCGGCGCAGGCCGCCGGCGCGGAGCGGGCGGCGCTGCACGCCGAGCTCGCCGAGGTCCAGGCCGCGGTCCGGGCGGAGAAGCTGGCCGAGGTCGCCGCGGAATTCGACCGGGTGCACTCCATCCAGCGGGCCGTCGAGGTCGGCTCGGTGGACGAGATCGTCAGCGTGGCCCGGCTGCGGCCCGCGATCATCGACGCGATCGAGCGCGGCCTGCGCCGCTCCCGTGACGGCGGCCCCGGCCCGGCGCGCCGCCCCGCGGGCAACGCCCCGGGGCACTGACCGGCCGGCCAGGCCGGCCGGCCCGGACGGCGCGCCGGCCCTGGGCGAATGTCGTGGACGCTCCGCAATCGCGCGGTGCTCGCCCGCCAGCCCCGCCGGCGCGCATGCTGCCTGGCATGACTGCATCGGGACGAGGGCCGGCCGGCCGTATCCGGCAGGCGAGATCACATCGGCGCCCCCGGGGCGCCCGCGCCGCGGCCGCGATCGCCGCGGGCCTGGCGAGCTGCGCGCTTGCCGCGCCGGCCGCGATGACGGCGCGGCCCGCCACGGCCGTCATGACGGCGCGGCCCGCCACGGCCGTCATGACGGCGCGGCCCGCCACGGCCGTCATGGCCGCCCGGGCCGCCGCGGCGGCCCGGGCGGCCCGCCTCCGGGCGGCCGGCCGCGCGCCTCGGATCACCGTGACCAGCCTCGCCGACTCCGGCCGGGGCACCCTCCGCGCGGCGATCCGGCTGGCCGACTCCCGGCCCCCCGGCCGCCTCACCCGGATCGGCTTCTCGGTCGCCGGGGTCATCACGCTGGCCTCTCCCCTGCCCGCGCTGACCCGGCCCGTGGTGATCGACGCGGCTACGGCCCCCGGCCACCGGCGCGGCGGCCCGCCGGCCATCGAGCTGGACTGCCACGGGCACGCCGGCCTGCGGTTCGGCATCGGCTCGCGCGGCTCGGCCCTGCTCGGCGTGTCGGTCACCGGCGCCAGCGGCAACGGCGTCACCCTGGCCGCCGGCCGCATCACGCTGAACGGCGACTACATCGGGCTCACCCCCGCCGGGACGCCCGCCGGCAACCGGGGGGACGGCGTCTACGCCGCGCCCACCTCGGCCCGCGACCGCATCGGCGTCAACACCTCGGGCGACTCCGGCGCGGTCGCCAACGTCATCTCGGCCAACGGCGGCAGCGGAATCGTGCTCGACGGGTCCTCCCGCGACCTGGTCCAGGACAACCGGATCGGCACCAGCCCGCAGGGCAGGACGGCCCTGCCGAACCGGGGGAACGGCATCTGGATTACCAGCGGCGCGCACGGCGACCGGATCGGCGGCCCCGACTTCACCGACGCGGCGACCGGCGAGGCGAACAACCCGACCGGCTCCAAGGGCACCGTCCCCCCGGTGTTCGTCGTCCCGCCGCAGGGCAACCTGGTCTCGGGGAACGCCGGGGCGGGCATCCTGATCGACGACCACGCCCGCGGCAACGTGCTGAACGGCAACTTCGTCGGCACCACGGCCGATGGTGACGCCAGGCTCGGCAACGGCTCCGACGGCGTCCGGATCGATCACGCGGACGGCAACTCGCTGACCGGATGCCGGTTCGTGAACAACCCGTTCGCCTACTACAACGTCGTCAGCGGGAACGGCGGGAACGGCCTGCGGATCACCGATTCGGACGGCACCGTCGTGCAGGGGAACTTCTTCGGGGTCGCGGCGGACAACGCCGCGGCGCTCGGCAACCGGGGCGACGGCATCCTGGTGCAGGGCACCTCGTCCGACACGCTCGTCGGCGGCGTGATCCCGCTGGGGAACGTGGCGTCCGGGAACGGCCGCAACGGCATCGAGGTGACCGGGCGGGCCCGCGGGTTCACCACGTTCAACACCTTCGGCGGGCTGCTGGCGTTCAAGGGCGCCGCGCCGAACGGCGGGGACGGGCTGCTGGTCACCGCGACCGGCGGGAACATCCTGGCGCGGACGAACGTGTTCTCCGGGAACCGGCGCAACGGGATCGAGATCGGCGGGAACGCCAGCGGCGTCACCGTCGACCCCGACATCGTGGGCCTGACCACGAAGGGCGACGCCCCGCTGCCCAACGGCGGCGACGGCCTGCTCATCGACGGCACCGCGCACGGCAACGTGATCGGCGGCACGCTGCGCTCGGTGATCCCGCAGAACACCTTCTCCGGGAACGCCGGCTACGGGATCGCGATCACCGGCCGCGCGCACGGGAACCGGGTGTTCCTCAGCGACGTCGGGACGGAGGTCCTCGGGCGGACCGCGATCGGCAACGGCCGCGGCGGCGTGCTGGTCGCCGGCCTGGCCCGCGGCAACGTGATCGGCGCCCTCGCCCGGCCCCCGGCGAACCTGATCAGCGGGAACACCGGGAACGGGGTGACCCTCGGCCCGGGGACGCGCGGCAACTTCGTCCTCGGCAACTTCATCGGGCTGAACAGGTTCGCCCGCCCGCTGCCGAACACCGGCCGGCCCGTGGTGAACCGGGGCCACGGGAACGTGATCCGGCGCAACCGCACCGGCTGAGCCCGCTCGCGCGAGGCGGCGCCGGCGGGCCGGCGGCCCGGGGCACCCCGGCCCGCCGGCCCGTGAGCGCCCGAATGGTTGCGCTTGACCCGCCGCGGGGAACACCGAGCGCGTCCCGCCCGGCTACCAGGAACGACTGACCCATGCCAGAGACGGCTGGCGACCGCGACCCGCTGCTCGCGCGCGCCGGGAACCTGGAGTACGACCGCGTGCTGTTCTTCAGCGACGCGGTCTTCGCGATCGCGATCACGCTGCTCGCCGCCGGCCTGTACCAGCCCAGCCGGTCCCCCGCGGCCACCGTCGCCAGCCAGCTGCACGACACGCTCCCGGACATCGTCGGATTCGGGATCAGCTTCGCGGTCATCGGCCTGTTCTGGCTCGGCCATCACACGATCTTCCGGTTCATCACCCGCCTGGACCGGCCGCTGGTGATGCTGAACCTGCTGTTCCTCGGCCTGATCGCCTTCCTGCCATACCCGACCCGCCTGCTGAGCGGGCACGGCGGCCAGGCCACCGCCGTGATCCTGTACGCGGCGTGCGCTGCCATGGCCGGCCTCACCGAGCTCGCGATCTGGCTCTACGCCAACCTTTCCCCGAAGGGCCTCGCCGACCCGTCGGCGCGGGCCGTCCGGCGGCGCTACCTGCTGCGCATCGGACGGATTCCCGTGGTCTTCGCGCTGTCGATCCCCGTCGCCGTCCGCTCGCCCACCGCGGCGACCTACCTGTGGATCCTGCTGTGGGCATCCGGCGTGGTGATCGACCGGCTCGTGCCGCACCGCCACCCCGGCTGACCGGCCTGCCGCCGGCCAGCCCGGTCAGCGTGAGCCCCGGGAACGGGGTGGCCGCCGGCCCCGGAACCCGGGGCGCGCCGTGCCAGGCGCGCTCCCCGGGCTGAGCGGGGGCCGGGCCGCTCACGTGGTGAACCGCGACCCCGCTGCGTGGCCGGCGCGGTGGCGCTCATCGGCGACCACCCAGGCCCGCTGCCTGCCGTGGACCTCCCAGGTGCGGCCCGCGCCGGTCAGGTCGGCGATCGCGGTGTCCTCGTCGATGCCGAGCACGAACGTGCCCGGCGGCAGGCCCGACGTGGCGCGGGCGAGCAGGCCCGGCGACCACCGGAGCATCCGGTCGAAGTGCGGCAGCACCCGCAGGTGCGGCAGGACCCGAAGGCCCGGGTCGGGCTCGCGGCCCGCGTCCCGGATCGACGGCACCCAGCCGGTCAGCACGATCGCCCCCGCCGAGCAACCCGCGAGGGCGGCCCCGGCCCGCCAGGCCCGGTCGATCGCGCGCCACAGGCGGGTGCCGCGCAGGGTCTGGGCGAGGTAGGCGGGGTTGCCGCCGGACAGGTAGATCAGCCCCGCTCCGCCGACCATGGCCGCCAGCCCGGGATCGTCCGCCTCGGCGCGGTCACGCGCCACCACCGGGACCTGCTCCACGCCAAGACGATCCGCCTGCTCCGCGCCGCGGTCCACCCACCGCCGCAGGACCGCCTCGCCCTCCGGCGCGGCGGCGGTCGGGACCTGGACGTAGCGCGGCGGGCGGCCCTTGAGCAGCATGCCCTCGAAGCCGGTCATGACCGGCAGGTACTCGCCGCTGCCGACCAGGCCGATCGGCCCGGGGCTCATCCCGCGCCCCGTCGCCCCGGCGACGGCGCGCCGCCTCTCCCCGGCGGGCGCGGCCGCGCGTGCGCGGGGCGGAACGCGGCTGGCACCAGGACTGGGCTCAGAGCCAGAGCCATCCGACGTGGCGGAGCCGCCTCCAGGTCAGGATCTCCGTGTGCCGCACGCCGTTCTTGGCGGTCCAGCGCATGACCAAGCGGGAGAAGTACCGGCGGCCGTCGTGGTACCGGACCCGCGACAGGGTGATCGTCGCCCGCTGGGGCGTGAACCCGGTGCCGTTGAACTGCAGGTGATAGCCGTGCCCGAAGGCCGACAGCCGGTGCCAGTAACGCCAGCGGATCCGCCGGATGCCGTCCTCGCAGGCCAGGTCGAAGTAGGCGCGGGCCGGCCGGACCAGGGGGCGCCTCCAGTTCGTGGGCGGGCAGGCGCCGCCGAAGCCGTAGACGACCGTCGGCCGGACGGCGCCCGGCACGGCCGCCCCGGCGGCGCGCGCCACCGGAGCGGCGACGGCCGGCGCCGCGAGGGCCGGCGCCCCGAGGCTCAGCGTGCCGACGAGCACCAGCATCACCCTGACCGATCTCACCATCGCCTCCCGCGCCTGACGCATCGCCGGTGAATGCCGCAGCGGCAGCCGGATGCCGCGATGATAGCCGACCACGCCGTCCCGGCGCGGCCGGCCAGCCCGCGCCGGGACGGTACGGTGGCTCCGTGCCTGCCGCAGCGCCCCCGCCCGTGCCCGAGCCCGAGCGGGAGGGCCCTGCGCCGCCCGGCGCCGTGGACGCGATGGGCGGCGCCCTCGCCACCCGCCGCGCCGCCGTGCCGGTCACCGTGACGCGGCTCCCGCCAGGGGCGCCCCGGACCGGGGGCGCCGCGCCGTCCGGCCGGCCCCCGGGCGGGTAGGCGGAATGCTGGCCTCTGCCGTACGGGCCGGCGACCTGCTCGACCTCGTCCTCGCCGTCCTGGCCGTCGCTGAGGGAATCCGCGGCTACCGGCGGGGCCTGCTGGTCGGCGCGGCCACCCTGATCGGCTTCATCGGCGGCGCCCTCATCGGCACGCGCCTCGCCGGCCCGGTCGCCCGCCTGGCCGCGCCCGGCCCCCTCCGGGCGGTGCTCGGCCTGGTCACCGTGCTGGTCGCCGCGATCGCCGCCGAGGAGCTGCTCGCCTACCTGGCGTCCCTGGTGCGGGGGGCGCTGCGGATCAGGCCGCTGCGGATCCTCGACGGCCTGCTCGGCACCGCGCTGTCGGTCGCCGCCACGCTGTTCGTGGCCTGGCTGCTCGGCCTCGCCGCCATCAACTCGCCCCTCACCGGCCTGGCCCGCCAGGTCCGCCACTCGCGCATCCTCACCGCGGTCGACCACCTGGTCCCGGCCGACGTCTACCTGGGCTTCTCCTCGTTCATCCAGGCCGTTGAGGCCAGCGGGCTGCCGCCGGTCTTCGCCGGCCTGAGCCCGCCCCTCGCGCCCGCCGTGGCCCCGCCCGCCGGCCGGGCCGTGCCGGCCCGCGTCATCCAGGCCGACGCGCCCAGCATCGTCAAGATCGTCGCGGCCGAGCCGGAGTGCGGCCAGCAGACCGAGGGGACCGGGTTCGTGTACGCGCCCGGCCACGTGCTGACCAACGCCCACGTCGTCGCGGGCGCGAGCAATGTCACGATCACCGGCGACGGCACCGGGGCCGGCCTCGGCCTCCGCGCGAGAGTCGTGCTCTTTGACCCGGACACCGACGTCGCCGTGCTCGACGTCCCGGGGCTCTCGCGTCCTCCCCTCGCCTTCCACCCGCCTGCCGCCCCCGGTGCCGCGGCGGAGGCCATCGGCTACCCGGAAGGCGGCCCGTTCACCGCCACCGCGGCCCGGGTGGCCGCCCGGCAGCTCATCACCGGCCCGAACATCTACGCCGACGCCATGGTGACCCGCGAGATCTACGTGCTGCGGGCGACCGTCCGGCCAGGGAACTCGGGCGGGCCGCTGATCGCCCCGGACGGCCGGGTCGACGGCATCGTCTTCGCCGCGTCGACCACCGACCCGGCCACCGGGTACGCCCTCACCGCAGGCCAGGCCAGGGCCGACGCGCGGGCCGGCGCGTCGGCCACCCGGCCCGTCTCCACGCAGAGCTGCGCGTGAGCCCGCTGCGTGAACGGATCTCATCGCAGCTACCCGGTCGCCGGCTGGCCGGGTAGCTGCTGACCGCATTGTGACATGGGCCACCTCGCGGCCCACGCCTCGCGTAGTACGGCAGCCGCACTGAGAGACCGGGAAAACACCGTCTCCCAGATTTCCTTCGTGTTATTGGCTGTGTGCCGCAATGGAGCCCGGCCTCAGAGACCGGGAAAACGGCGCTTAGGGCACAGTCAGGGCACAGCGACCATCACGCCGCAATGGAGCCCGGCCTGAGAGACCGGGAAAACTCCTCGCCGCGCACCCGGACTACGTGGCCTTCAGGTGGCCGCAATGGAGCCCGGCCTGAGAGACCGGGAAAACGTGCGCCCTGTGGAGATCACCACCGACGGGCGGGGCGTGCCGCAATGAAGCCCGGCCTGAGAGACCGGGAAAACGCTGAGCCCGCTCGGCAACGCCCGGCTGGCGGTGGCGCCGCAATGGAGCCCGGCCTGAGAGACCGGGAAAACCTGAACATTTACGGGGCGGTCGTGACGGCCGCGCCGTAGCCGCAATGGAGCCCGGCCTGAGAGACCGGGAAAACGATGCCGGCCTGGTAACCAGTCAGGGGTAATCAGTGATTTGGTCACGCTGGTTGCGGTGGCATCCAGCAGTTGCCGCTGAGGGCGTCGCGGATGGCGGCGAGGGGGCGGCGGCCGTGGCTGCGGGCGGTGGTCAGGTAGGAGCGGATGCGGCAGTGGCGCCGCAGGGTCGCCAGGGTGCGCCAGCAGCCGCTGATCTTGGCGGCGAGCTTGTAGCCGCGGATGGCGTTCTCTGATCCGTTGTTCGTCGGGGGGACGTCGAGGCGGGTGGCGAATAGCCATGCCTGGGCGGCCTTGCGCTTGAGCCGCCGGGCGAGGACGAGGCCGGGGTGGTTTCCCTTGCGCCAGGGCCGGGACAGGTTCACCGAGATCCCGAAGGCGACGGCCTGGTCGTAGTCATGGCGCAGCCGGGCCAGCAGCGCGGGATCCAGCCGCGCCTCGCCGGCGTCACGGGCGGTCCTGGCCGCCGAGGCGGCCTGGCGGAGCGCGTCGCCGGCCTGCCTGGTCCAGGCCTGCGTTTCCGGGTCGATCGCGTAGGCGTCGTCGAGGTACCGGTACAGGTGGGCCAGGCACTGCTGGACCCCGGCGAGCCCGGTGTCGTAGCTCCGGTAGCCGCCGTAGTCGTCGCGGACCAGGACCCCGGTGAAGCCGTCCAGGATCCCGAACCCGGTGATCGGCGTCTTCGTGCGGTCGCCCGCGGCGCCGTACCAGATCAGGCCCGGCCCGCCGCCGGCATAGGCGCGCATGGTCCGCACCGTGTAGACGTGCGGGTTGCCGCACCCTTCCGCGCTGGTGGCCGCTGTGGTCAGCGGGGCGGGGGTCTCGTCGGTGATCGGCACGTCCGCCGCCCGGAGGGCGTCCTTCAGCGCGTCCTCGAACCCGGCCGAGATTAAAGCCCCGTCCAGGCGGGCCAGGCAGCGGGAGGCGAACCCGGTGGACACCGGCGCGCCGAGCAGGGCGTCCATCAGGTCCGCGGCCCGCTCGATCCCGATCACGTCCGTGCTGGCCAGCAGCGTCGCCGCGGCTGTCACATTCGGGCCGTAGCAGACCGGACCGCCGGTCACTCCCGCCGGATACGGCGCGGTCGTGACCTGCCCGCACCCGCGGCAGGTCCGGCTCATCATGCGGTACTCAGTGACCGTCAGCGCGGCCGCCGGGATGTCGCGCGCCTGCACAGCGGACGCGACCCGGCCAGGCGCGCCGGCCAGGCCCGCGCCGCAGCCGCCGCACCTGCCCGGCTCGATGACCCGGGTCTCATCCGGCCGGGCGGACCACGCCAGGCCCGCGCCCGGATGACCCTTCTGCCCGCCCCGCGCCCGGCCCGGCCGCGCCCGCCGGGCCTCCCGCTGCCTGGCCTTCTTCCTCGCCTCGGCCGCCGGGCCGTCCTGACCGGGCGGCTGCGAGGAATTCGAGGAGTCCCTGCCCGCCTGCCTGCGAAGCGCCGCAACCTCGGCCCGCAGCGACTCGATCAGCGCGGCCTGCTCAGCCACCACCGCCATCAGATCCGCGTTCCGGGCCGCCAGCTCCTCATACGACGGCTGCCCCGGACCCGGCACCCCAGAACCCAACCATGATCACAAAGCGGACGCCAGCACCGACACGCCGCAGATCAGGAAGGGGCCTGACTGCTTACCCGGCCTGCGCCGCGCCCGGCAGGGGCCGGACGCCCCAATGGAGCCCGGCCTGAGAGCCGGGAAAACTCTCTACGTGGCCGCCACCCTGGTCGCGACAACGGTGCCGCAATGAAGCCCGGCCTGAGAGACCGGGAAAACCCAGCGTTATCGGGACGCCCCATGCCGCAATCCCGGGCCGCAATGGAGCCCGGCCTGAGAGACTGGGAAAACATGCCGCCCTTGTCCGCCGGACCCGCCTTGAATGGGAGCCGCAATGGAGCCCGGCCTGAGAGACCGGGAAAACGACCCACAACCAACCCAAACCCACCACAACACAAAAAAGCCGCAATGGAGCCCGGCCTGAGAGACCGGGGAAACGACGCGATCCGCTGCCCGCCCTCATCCAGCCACTGGCCGCAATGGAGCCCGGCCTGAGAGACCGGGAAAACACGTCGCCCGTTGCGGGGCTCGAGCCCGAAACGACGCCGCCGCAATGGAGCCCGGCCTGAGAGACCGGGAAAACGGCCCGGTGGTCGTCAACGGCGGCTCGCGGCTGCTGTCGCCGCAATGGAGCCCGGCCTGAGAGACCGGGAAAACCTGCCGCACATCTCCGACCCGCTCAGCGGCGTAGGGCCGCAATGGAGCCCGGCCTGAGAGACCGGGAAAACCGCCGGGAGCAACTGCCAGGCGATCGATCCGGTCTTGCCGCAATGGAGCCCGGCCTGAGAGACCGGGAAAACCTGCGCGCCGACGACCTACGTGGTGCCGCAATGGAGCCCGGCCTGAGAGACCGGGAAAACATGGCGGTCTCCTCAGCGCCACGGCGCATGATGGTGCCGCAATGGAGCCCGGCCTGAGAGACCGGGAAAACCTGCCCGAGAATCGCGCGCGCATGCTGCTAACCGGCGCCGCAATGGAGCCCGGCCTGAGAGACCGGGAAAACCGCTAGACCCCATGAGAAAGTCCGCCCGGCTGATTTTGCCGCAATGGAGCCCGGCCTGAGAGACCGGGAAAACGCGTAATGAATCCGGTGCCGGTAAACGTCACCGCAGTGCCGCAATGGAGCCCGGCCTGAGAGACCGGGAAAACGGGTTGCGTGCCGTTGGTCGGACGGGACTGGCGGGGGCCGCAATGGAGCCCGGCCTGAGAGACCGGGAAAACCCATTCGACCGCGAATTTGACACGGTCGCGGGAAATGCCGCAATGGAGCCCGGCCTGAGAGACCGGGAAAACTCGGAAGGCGCGCCGTGCCCGAGAGCCTGAGCAATCCCGCCGCAATGGAGCCCGGCCTGAGAGACCGGGAAAACGATCCTGCCGCGCCGCCCGCCGGGCCGACGTCAGGGAGCCGCAATGGAGCCCGGCCTGAGAGACCGGGAAAACGTCACTCAGGGTAATGTTCGGGAAGCTGTACGAACGGGCCGCAATGGAGCCCGGCCTGAGAGACCGGGAAAACGCAGAATTCGCGGCGGAACTTGCCCGGCTCAGGTCCGCCGCAATGGAGCCCGGCCTGAGAGACCGGGAAAACTTGAGTGCAGATGGGATCATCCCACTGACCGGGATGCCGCAATGGAGCCCGGCCTGAGAGACCGGGAAAACCGACGCCGCCGGTCAGCACAGTCGCCTCGCGGAAGAAGCCGCAATGGAGCCCGGCCTGAGAGACCGGGAAAACTGATAGGGTAGGGCCATGACTGACGCTGAGACTGAGCCGCAATGGAGCCCGGCCTGAGAGACCGGGAAAACCCGAAGGCGCCGGAAACGGAACCGCCGAAGGCGCCGGCCGCAATGGAGCCCGGCCTGAGAGACCGGGAAAACTCGGAAATCCGATTGACTGGGCGAATTTACCGTAGCACGCCGCAATGGAGCCCGGCCTGAGAGACCGGGAAAACGTGAGATGCGAGAAACGGCCTGAACAGGTGAGATGCGAGGCCGCAATGGAGCCCGGCCTGAGAGACCGGGAAAACCAGCCGATCGCGTCGAGCCCGGCCGCCTCGATGTCGGGCCGCAATGGAGCCCGGCCTGAGAGACCGGGAAAACAACTTGGGCAGTCCGGGCAATCCGGTACATGTCCGGGCCGCAATGGAGCCCGGCCTGAGAGACCGGGAAAACCGCCGAACTCCGCGAAATTTTTAAGGGCGCAACCGTCGCCGCAATGGAGCCCGGCCTGAGAGACCGGGAAAACTCCCGACCTTCCGCACGCAATCCGGTACGCACAGGATGCCGCAATGGAGCCCGGCCTGAGAGACCGGGAAAACTCCCCTAGGGCAAAAAAGCCTGATGTCTGCCCGCGCGGCCGCAATGGAGCCCGGCCTGAGAGACCGGGAAAACCCACACAAACACACAAACACACAGCACCACAGCAAGCCGCAATGGAGCCCGGCCTGAGAGACCGGGAAAACGTGGGGAGGGTATTTCCCCGGAAATCCTGATCCCAGGCCGCAATGGAGCCCGGCCTGAGAGACCGGGAAAACCCGCACGTGATCACGTAACCTGCACCGCCGGATTCGCCGCAATGGAGCCCGGCCTGAGAGACCGGGAAAACGTCACGCATAATATACTGGGCAATTTCTCGGTGGCGAAGCCGCAATGGAGCCCGGCCTGAGAGACCGGGAAAACGTCCGCCGCTAGCATCACCGTCCCCGGGGAAGTCGCGGCGCCGCAATGGAGCCCGGCCTGAGAGACCGGGAAAACTAGGTCCGGTCCCGGATGTAGGCGAGGACGGTCCTGCCGCAATGGAGCCCGGCCTGAGAGACCGGGAAAACGATATCATCCTCTCGCGCCTTAACGAAATTCACAGCAGCCGCAATGGAGCCCGGCCTGAGAGACCGGGAAAACCGTCCGGCAGAAATTCGCCAGTTATCTCCCCGGTAGCCGCAATGGAGCCCGGCCTGAGAGACCGGGAAAACGCGGAACAAAAATACGTGTTCCGCCGCGCCGTATGACCGCCGCAATGGAGCCCGGCCTGAGAGACCGGGAAAACCGGCAGCCAGGGTGCTTGATCACGTACTGGACGGCACGCCGCAATGGAGCCCGGCCTGAGAGACCGGGAAAACTTCCGCAAGCCGGGTAAACGTATTCTTCGCCACTGTGCCGCAATGGAGCCCGGCCTGAGAGACCGGGAAAACCTTCGGCGTGACCGGACATGATCCACCCGAATCGGTGCCGCAATGGAGCCCGGCCTGAGAGACCGGGAAAACAGTACACTACTCCGGTGCGGTGCATGAACATCAGGGAGCCGCAATGGAGCCCGGCCTGAGAGACCGGGAAAACACTGCGACGGCAGGGGATGCAAGGTGAGGAGATCATGCCGCAATGGAGCCCGGCCTGAGAGACCGGGAAAACATACCGGCGAGGTCAAGGCCGAACATGACACGAAGGCCGCAATGGAGCCCGGCCTGAGAGACCGGGAAAACGGTGATCTCGCAGGAAATCGCGAAGCTGGCAGAGGAGCCGCAATGGAGCCCGGCCTGAGAGACCGGGAAAACCTATATCAGGATACGGGACACATGGACACGGTTAAGGCCGCAATGGAGCCCGGCCTGAGAGACCGGGAAAACCCGCACGTGATCACGTATCCTGCGCCGCCATTTTCGCCGCAATGGAGCCCGGCCTGAGAGACCGGGAAAACGTGCAAACGATTGCAGTGCACCTTCCACCTCAGGTGCCGCAATGGAGCCCGGCCTGAGAGACCGGGAAAACCTTCCGGTGTTTCGCGGTAAGGTGCGGGTGCAGCTGCCGCAATGGAGCCCGGCCTGAGAGACCGGGAAAACGCAGATGCGACTCACCGTTACCCAACGGCCGGTTACAGCCGCAATGGAGCCCGGCCTGAGAGACCGGGAAAACGTCTTGGTCAGGCCGCGCTCAGGGTGAGCGCGTCGGCCGCAATGGAGCCCGGCCTGAGAGACCGGGAAAACCAGGCGGCGGCGATAGCCGTGATCTCAGATGTCGTGCCGCAATGGAGCCCGGCCTGAGAGACCGGGAAAACTGCAGGGCCCGGTCAGGGACGGGTGGCTCGTCGGGTGGCAGCAATGGAGCCCGGCCTGAGAGACCGGGAAAACCCGCCCAATCCGTACATCCGCTGGTCGGCGAGCAGCTGGCCGCAATGGAGCCCGGCCTGAGAGACCGGGAAAACCCTCCCGCCTACGCGTCCAGGCTGTAGATCATGTGGCCGCAATGGAGCCCGGCCTGAGAGACCGGGAAAACCTTCCTGACGACAACCAGGGTGTCTAATTACGTACTGCCGCAATGGAGCCCGGCCTGAGAGACCGGGAAAACACCGAAGGGTGCATCGTAACCGGCGGGCTGTCATTTTGCCGCAATGGAGCCCGGCCTGAGAGACCGGGAAAACGGGAATGGCACAACCGAAGAAACGGGAAAAGCGATGCCGCAATGGAGCCCGGCCTGAGAGACCGGGAAAACACGCCAGCTATACTGCCACCGTGGAAGCGGGCAATCACGCCGCAATGGAGCCCGGCCTGAGAGACCGGGAAAACCTGGCAGCCCGACTGGGACCTCCTCGCCGACGAGGCGCCGCAATGGAGCCCGGCCTGAGAGACCGGGAAAACTGCTCGCCAAGATCGCCGCCCTCGAGGCCAAGCCGGAGCCGCAATGGAGCCCGGCCTGAGAGACCGGGAAAACCTGGAGCCGCGGGTGATGAGTACCACGGCCAGTGGCTAGCCGCAATGGAGCCCGGCCTGAGAGACCGGGAAAACCGGCCAGCGGTCACCGCGGCACGTATCTGTGGCGCGCGGCCGCAATGGAGCCCGGCCTGAGAGACCGGGAAAACCGGTGCGCCTCAGCGCAGGCGGCGCATGCCGCTGGCTGGCCGCAATGGAGCCCGGCCTGAGAGACCGGGAAAACCTGCCCTGGCCTGCAGGGATGCCCCCGCAGAAGAACATGCCGCAATGGAGCCCGGCCTGAGAGACCGGGAAAACCCCACGCGCCCGGCGGGGCGGCCAGGCCCGCCCACGTCGCCGCAATGGAGCCCGGCCTGAGAGACCGGGAAAACCTAGGAAAAGGACGTTGCTGCGGCGCACTACGTTACGCCGCAATGGAGCCCGGCCTGAGAGACCGGGAAAACCCCCACCCGTCACCGTCGCGGTGCACGTCGGTGATGCCGCAATGGAGCCCGGCCTGAGAGACCGGGAAAACAGGTCAGCCCCAAGAAAACGGGCCGGGCGGACGCTGCGCCGCAATGGAGCCCGGCCTGAGAGACCGGGAAAACGTGCCAGGTGTGGCGCGCCGTCACCGGGAGTCCTGCACGCCGCAATGGAGCCCGGCCTGAGAGACCGGGAAAACCTGACCGGCTCGACGCACACCACGCGGCCACCGCTGACGCCGCAATGGAGCCCGGCCTGAGAGACCGGGAAAACCCCGTGTGGGTGTGCATCGTGGCCGTGACTGTCCGGCCGCAATGGAGCCCGGCCTGAGAGACCGGGAAAACGCGAATGACCGGAAGTCGTTCTACGTGTCCCAGGCGCCGCAATGGAGCCCGGCCTGAGAGACCGGGAAAACCCTAAGGCGCCGGAAATGGATTCTCCGGTTCCGCCGGCCGCAATGGAGCCCGGCCTGAGAGACCGGGAAAACGCACGGGATATCTCTGCCATTCCGTGGCGTCGGCGTAGCCGCAATGGAGCCCGGCCTGAGAGACCGGGAAAACCAGAGGGGAAAGACGCGGCTTTCGTTTAAGCTTTTGGCCGCAATGGAGCCCGGCCTGAGAGACCGGGAAAACGTCTGCCGCTAGCATCACCGTCCCCGGGGAAGTCGCGGCGCCGCAATGGAGCCCGGCCTGAGAGACCGGGAAAACCCGCCGGGCCGGCGGCCAGTGGTGGGAGTGGATCCGGCCGCAATGGAGCCCGGCCTGAGAGACCGGGAAAACGCGGCGACCCTGTCGGAGCTGGCCACGCGCGGCAGCTCGCCGCAATGGAGCCCGGCCTGAGAGACCGGGAAAACCCCGTACTTCATCAGCCGGGTGCGGTCCGGAGACCAGCCGCAATGGAGCCCGGCCTGAGAGACCGGGAAAACCCAGCCGAGGAAGGAGGAGGAGGGATGACCGCGCCGCCGCAATGGAGCCCGGCCTGAGAGACCGGGAAAACTGGTATCTAGGCTGTAACCCGAAACCGTCCCGCCGGCGCCGCAATGGAGCCCGGCCTGAGAGACCGGGAAAACACCTGTCCCGTCTGTCCCGCCAGGGTCAGCACGGCAGGCCGCAATGGAGCCCGGCCTGAGAGACCGGGAAAACCGATGTTACCCTTACCCAGTCAGCGACGGCCGTTCTGCCGCAATGGAGCCCGGCCTGAGAGACCGGGAAAACTATGCGCCGGAGTCGCATGAATGGTCGCATTGTCCGGCCGCAATGGAGCCCGGCCTGAGAGACCGGGAAAACCCATTCCTACCCGATCCGACGACACTGGGCGATATGGGCCGCAATGGAGCCCGGCCTGAGAGACCGGGAAAACCGGCGCGCAGTGCCAGCTTCGGCGTGTCCGCCATGCCGCCGCAATGGAGCCCGGCCTGAGAGACCGGGAAAACTCGCGTCGTCATGCCCGGCCGCGTGCCGGGCCTCGATGCCGCAATGGAGCCCGGCCTGAGAGACCGGGAAAACGCCGATTTGTACGCTTGGGTGCCGCTGACCAGGGAGTGCCGCAATGGAGCCCGGCCTGAGAGACCGGGAAAACCTGCCACAGGCGCAGCTCAGTGCGCACGTGGACGTCGCCGCAATGGAGCCCGGCCTGAGAGACCGGGAAAACAAGCGCCCGGTTCCCAAGGGCACCAGGGTATGGGTATGCCGCAATGGAGCCCGGCCTGAGAGACCGGGAAAACTTGCACCGCAAGCTGAGTGGCATTATCCTGGTGATAGCCGCAATGGAGCCCGGCCTGAGAGACCGGGAAAACATGGCGCTAAAGGGACACCACTGGAAATACCACTTGCGCCGCAATGGAGCCCGGCCTGAGAGACCGGGAAAACGTGGGTCCTCGCCCTGCGGGTGATCCAGATCGTGTGCCGCAATGGAGCCCGGCCTGAGAGACCGGGAAAACGTACACCGCCCAGCCCGGCTTCGCCGGGCTCGTGAAGCCGCAATGGAGCCCGGCCTGAGAGACCGGGAAAACCATCCCGCGCCGGCCGGGGACCCCGTTGAGCACGAAGCCGCAATGGAGCCCGGCCTGAGAGACCGGGAAAACCCGGCGCCCGTGCCGCTCGTCGCGCTGCTCGGCGTGCCGCAATGGAGCCCGGCCTGAGAGACCGGGAAAACCGATATCATTCTCTCGCGCCTTGACGACATGAACAGGCGCCGCAATGGAGCCCGGCCTGAGAGACCGGGAAAACGGGAAGACGTGTGGGCTTATGGCTGACGATAAGATGCCGCAATGGAGCCCGGCCTGAGAGACCGGGAAAACGAGGCCATTGTCTCGTCAGCCACGCCATCAGGAAACGGGCCGCAATGGAGCCCGGCCTGAGAGACCGGGAAAACAAGCCAGGACTCGGCGCCTTTGCGAGACGGCCTCTCGGCCGCAATGGAGCCCGGCCTGAGAGACCGGGAAAACCTGACCGGAACGCCTATGTCGGTGTGCGAAGCGGAGGGCCGCAATGGAGCCCGGCCTGAGAGACCGGGAAAACGCTGAGCATGAAACGAAGGAAAGCGCGGAAAGCCAAGGCCGCAATGGAGCCCGGCCTGAGAGACCGGGAAAACTTGTCGCCGGAATTGGCAAGGGGACTGGGCATCGTCGGCCGCAATGGAGCCCGGCCTGAGAGACCGGGAAAACATAATGGCCGGGGAACTATTAAGGTTCCAAAATTCGGGCCGCAATGGAGCCCGGCCTGAGAGACCGGGAAAACCGCCGACAGTCCTACGGTCAGGCCGGCGGCGGCCAGGCCGCAATGGAGCCCGGCCTGAGAGACCGGGAAAACGCCTACCGGGCCACGCGGATCACCGGTCACGTCGCTGCCGCAATGGAGCCCGGCCTGAGAGACCGGGAAAACTGGGAAAGGGAATCAGGATTTGATTCGCTGGTGATGCCGCAATGGAGCCCGGCCTGAGAGACCGGGAAAACCCTGGTGCTGTCCGCCGCCGGCGCGGCGGGCACGGAGCCGCAATGGAGCCCGGCCTGAGAGACCGGGAAAACGCACCCCGCGCGCTGCCCGGCGCGGCGGGGCCGGGCGGCCGCAATGGAGCCCGGCCTGAGAGACCGGGAAAACGGGCCCCGGGGCTCCGGCAGCGCCTCGCCCGGGGGAAGCCGCAATGGAGCCCGGCCTGAGAGACCGGGAAAACCTAGGGGGAGGCATCGGAGCTGCCGCGCGGCGGGACGCCGCAATGGAGCCCGGCCTGAGAGACCGGGAAAACACGCGGCACGAAGAATGTACAGTAATGTCCGGTTTTAAGCCGCAATGGAGCCCGGCCTGAGAGACCGGGAAAACTTGGCGCGGGCGGATTGACTTCGCGGCCGCGAAGGGCCGCAATGGAGCCCGGCCTGAGAGACCGGGAAAACCCAGCTCGCCCCCGTCGGCATCCTGCAGTACCCGATGCCGCAATGGAGCCCGGCCTGAGAGACCGGGAAAACTTCGTGACCACGTGAATAATGGCCGATGCGGCGAATGCCGCAATGGAGCCCGGCCTGAGAGACCGGGAAAACGTGGTGAAATCCGTCGGGGTTTCCCGCCCGGCGGGCGAGCCGCAATGGAGCCCGGCCTGAGAGACCGGGAAAACCTAGACCCCATGAGAAAGTCCGCCCGGCTGATCTTGCCGCAATGGAGCCCGGCCTGAGAGACCGGGAAAACTCCGAAGACCAGAACGGCGCGCCGGTGTGGTCGACGCCGCAATGGAGCCCGGCCTGAGAGACCGGGAAAACGCGCCCAGTCCCCAAGGGCACCCGAGTGTGGGTATGCCGCAATGGAGCCCGGCCTGAGAGACCGGGAAAACGTCAACGTAATTTACCGGGCTCGTGTCGGTGCCGATGTGCCGCAATGGAGCCCGGCCTGAGAGACCGGGAAAACGAGCTGGCCACGCGCGGCAGCTCGAAGCCGGACCAGTGGCCGCAATGGAGCCCGGCCTGAGAGACCGGGAAAACCCCGACGGCACAGTTTCCGTCCGCGAACTGTTCCGCGCCGCAATGGAGCCCGGCCTGAGAGACCGGGAAAACGGGCACGCGAAGCCGGGCTAGTCAGATACGAGCGTGAGCCGCAATGGAGCCCGGCCTGAGAGACCGGGAAAACTCGGCGCCGTATGACTGGCCGTGCAATTCGCGCAGCTGCCGCAATGGAGCCCGGCCTGAGAGACCGGGAAAACGGTGACCGTTTCCTTCCCGGCCGGGCAACGGACGGCCGCCGCAATGGAGCCCGGCCTGAGAGACCGGGAAAACACCGAAGATTACGGAATAGGTGTCATAAATGCAGTGGCCGCAATGGAGCCCGGCCTGAGAGACCGGGAAAACTCTTCGTCAGTGCCCCGGTCGTGGTGCTCCAGATGGCCGCAATGGAGCCCGGCCTGAGAGACCGGGAAAACCGCAAAAGACGTTTCATCGCCCCAGACGGCCGAGATGCCGCAATGGAGCCCGGCCTGAGAGACCGGGAAAACCGGAGAAGCCGCCGCGCGAGCGCAAGCGGCATCACAAGCCGCAATGGAGCCCGGCCTGAGAGACCGGGAAAACCGCCGGCGGCGGCATCGCGATGGCCACCATGGCGATGCCGCAATGGAGCCCGGCCTGAGAGACCGGGAAAACGTGGTCATGACTCAGGCCCTCCCGTCGATGCGGACGGTGCCGCAATGGAGCCCGGCCTGAGAGACCGGGAAAACCCCTTGCGCCGGGCGGGATAGCCGTGCTATAGTGGGCCGCAATGGAGCCCGGCCTGAGAGACCGGGAAAACACCGTACCAAGCGCTGTATATCCGGCGAAGGTTGCAGCCGCAATGGAGCCCGGCCTGAGAGACCGGGAAAACCCGGTCCGGGAGGGGCGTCGCCGTCGCGGCGTACGTGCCGCAATGGAGCCCGGCCTGAGAGACCGGGAAAACCTGGCAGACTCCCTACGAGCTGTGGCAGCGCAAGGCCGGGCCGCAATGGAGCCCGGCCTGAGAGACCGGGAAAACACGGGCCGTCACCATCACCAAGCCCGGCGCCGGAAACGCCGCAATGGAGCCCGGCCTGAGAGACCGGGAAAACCTCGGCTTCTAGCCCGGAAAGGGACAAAATGTTCACGCCGCAATGGAGCCCGGCCTGAGAGACCGGGAAAACTCCGGCTCCGCGACGGCCCAGATATCATGGGGACTAGCCGCAATGGAGCCCGGCCTGAGAGACCGGGAAAACTCGACGACGGCCGGCCGGGCATGCCGGCCGCAGCGTTGCCGCAATGGAGCCCGGCCTGAGAGACCGGGAAAACTGATCCAGTCCAGGTACACCCAGCTGGCGAACGGGGAGCCGCAATGGAGCCCGGCCTGAGAGACCGGGAAAACAGCTCGCAAGATCCGTGCCATCTGACCTGCACCGATGCCGTCCTGTGCGAGCGGCGGCCCGGGCGCCGCCTCGACTTTACCCCACTGTGGAGTTGTCAAGGTACGGGCGCGGCCTCTGACCTGCGCGCGAGCGCTGCCTGGGTGCCTGTCCAGCACCGGGGCACTCGCACGCTCACACGACGACCGCGCCTGAAGCTGGGAGCGCCTTGTGGCTGCCGAGGAACAGGAACCTGCTCATGTCCCCCGGGCTGCCAAGGTCGATGATCATCACGCTGTCCTCCGAGGGCTTGAACCGGGCCTCGATGTCCGCGCGCAGTTCGACGGCCTCCCTCGCGGAGAGGTCACAGACGAACACCGAGTACTGAACGCGCGTCCCGTACCCCTCCACGCACGATGCCACGTTTCGCAGTCGCTTGTCATCGCGGATGTCATACGCGACGAGGTAACGCCGTCGGGCCATGGGCGTTACCGCGTCACCATCGGCGCGTACTCGGCGAGCTCGCCGGTCAGGTGCGCGGCGAGTATCCGAGCCTGAAGCTCGACGGCGCGGCGGTAGCTGACCGAGTACCCGAACATCGGGTGACGGACGGTCGTGGCCATCCGTCGTTCCCACGCCCGGATCACGGCCTTCCGCCCGGCGGCCGTGAGCGTGACCGCGCCCGCGCGGACGAGGAAGTCGGACGGCGCGACCTCACGGTTGTTGATCAATGTCAGCACGGTGGAGTCCGCGAGCAGGGGGCGGAACTCTTCGGCCAGGTCGAGCGCCAGCGCAGGCCGGCCGAACCGCGGCCGGTGATACAGGCCGATGTAGGGATCAAAGCCGACCATCAGGCATGCGGCCGTGAGCTCCTTCGTCAGAAGGCCATAGGTGAACGAGAGCAGGCAGTTGACCGCGTCTGTCGGCGGGCGGCGGTTCCGCAGCCCTGAGTACGCCGGCCCGGGCAGCTCGGCGGCGCGGCCGATGAGCGCGGGGAAGGCGTCGAAGTAGAGGCGTGCCGCGGCTCCCTCGATGCCGAGCAGTTCCGCGGGCCCGCTTGCCTCCTCGGCCCGCCTGGCGAGCTCGCCGAGCTGGCCGACGGCTCGTTCCACCTGATCGCCCCCGTTGCGCCGCAGCAGCACGCGGCAGTTGCGGATCTTCCCCGCGATCATCCCGCGCGGGGCGCCGAACTGCCCGCGCGCCGCAGCGGTGGCCTGCCGGATGCGAAGCTGCACGTTCTTGCTCGGCAAGCCGGTCGTCACGCCGAGCAACCAGCCGCCGTAGGAGAAGTGGAAGACGTCGACGTCCCGGTCGAACAGCGTGCGCATGGCCTGGGCCGTGACCTGGACGTTCCCGTAGGCGCACACATGCAGCACGTCGATCAGCCGCATGGCGGCCAGTTCCTCGCGGTGCCTGGACACGGTGACCCGGCCGCCGCTCACGCCGACGACCGCGCCCTGCTCGGCCACGTAGAGCGGCACCGCGTCGGGGTCCGCCGCGATGAGCCGCCGCGGCCGGTCCCCGCTTCGGCGGGCCAGGAGGTTGACCTCGTCGGGCAGGCATATGCCGACCAGGGAGCAGCGCGGGCACTTCGGGCTGGACTCCAGCGGGGGCGGCGGGACCAGCCGGAGCGCCGCCGAACGCGCCTGCTGGACCACCCCCAGCGTGCGGGCCACAAGCTCAGGCGTCGGCTCGACCGGCACCCGCTGCCGCGTCTCCGCGTAGAACAGCTCGCCGCGCTCGCACGCGTAGCCATGGTCACGCAGGAGCAGGATCTGGGCGCACACCTGGACGGCATCGGCCTCCCAGGGCTCGCCCTCGCGGGTCGGGCGGCCCTTCTTGAGGTCCACCGGCACCACGGTGCCGCCCGCGCCCTCTACCAGATCCAGCTTGGCCGTGATGCCCAGCCGCTCACTGGCCAGCTCCACCGACCGGGCGGCCTTCAGCACGCCCTCGTCCGGGAGAGGCGCCGCCCCTCCCCCGGCGTCCGCCCGCCGGTGCCGGCGCTCGCCCTCCGCGGTGTCCGCGTTCGGCGCCCACAGCGAGTCCACCCATTCGAGGAAGAACAGCCGCGGGCAGTACGCGTACTCGTTGAGCATCCGCGCCGGCACCAGCTCCGGCAGGTCCGCCAGCATCAGTCGGCCCGCACCTCGACGGGGCATGGCGCGAGCACTCCGGCGAAGTTGCGATCTGGGATGCGCTGACGTTCGGCCCCGCAGACGGAGAACACCCGCAGCGCTGGCCAGGCGGTGCCGCGAACCGTGGCAATGCCTTGGTCGGCAGCCGGCCGAAGGTACGGGTGCTCGATCATGACCCTGACAGCGGGAAGGTCTAGTGGCCTGTCCCACAGCGGCCAGATCATGACCAAGCGCCTGCCCAGGCGATGCCAGAGCGCCGCCGTGATGCGCTGCCCGTCGCCGGACAGCCGCAGCAACGGGATGGCCATCGTGGCGAGCCATGTGGCGCCTGGCACTCCGCGCTCGGCCCCCGTCCGCCCGGCCGGGTCGTCCGCAGCGGAGTTGAGCACGCGATGGTCCAGGTACTCGCCTGTGAACCCCTCCACCCTTCGCCATGAGGTCAGAGCGTCTCGCAAAAGCGAAGGATCGCCGCGGACCGCTGACAGCGGGGTGGCAAAGAATGTTCGCAGGTTCTGCTTGCCGCTGGGGGCACAGAATGGCGTGAGGTCGGCGCGCCCCTGCGAGTCGACCGCCAGGTCGGTGAACAGGTACGGCATCCATTCGCGAGCCGCCCGCAGATCGATCGACTCGATGTCGCTCATCAGCTCCCTGAACTCGGTCCGCGGACGCCGCATGGGGTCCCCACCGCTCCGACCCGCGCGAAACGGGAATCTCGCGTCAACTCCGGCCACTGCCGTGTCGGGGCTTGCCGAGACCACGGCCTGGAGCTGCCCCACCACCTCGTCGATCGAGCTCAGCGGAGAGTGAAGCACCGCTGCCGCGCTGTCCCGGGAGAAGGAGAGCCTGAGCGGCTTTACCTCCGCCAGGGCCAGCACGCGCATCAGGCCCAGCGCAGCGAGGAAGCCCAGCGGGCTGCGCCCGTCCAGGGCGGGCATCTCAATTCTTGACATCGGATCCCTCCGAACGAGCCGAGCACCAGATGTCGGCGAGCCGGACGATGGACTCGAGAAGCGCCAGGCCCCACCGGCCGTACCTGCCGCACAGCTCCTCGAACCGCGCGGGGCTGGCCCAGTCGATGGTCTCGGCCGTGTCGAACAGCTCCCTCGGACCATCGCCAAGCGTCAGCTCCACCTTCTCGGGGTGCTCGTCGACGATGGGCGGCAGCAGCGGGCGGGAGCAGCCGTGATGAGCGGCGACGAGATGCACGGCAAGATCCCGGTCCATGTCCCCGGACGGGGAGCGTTCCAGCATGGCCGCCGCGATCCGCGCTGAGAGCGCCTCGTGCCTCATTCGCGACGGGTAGCCGGAGAGAATCGCCGCCCGCTTGAACGCGGCCCGGTCTGCGGCATTCATCCCCGATTTGGCGAGGGGACGGTCGGCCATGGCGATGGCCCGCAGCCGGTCTCCGCCGTGCAGCATCGCCTGGAAGCGGGGGTCGCGCTTGCCTTCGTCGTGGTGACGGGCCGCGTACTCGGCAGCCTTGACCAGCTCCGGCGGCAGGCCGAGGTTCACGGCGAATTCCCGCGCCCGACGGCCGACCGCCTCCTGATGCTCGGCCAGGCTCTGGCGCCGCGGCGAGCCCGAGGAGCCGGCGGCGCTGTCGTCGTCATTCCACGACGTCGCGGCGGTGGCGAATACCCCTGCCATCGCCGCGCCAGCCCCCTGGTCGTCCGCGTCGAGCTCCGAGAGCCGTCCATCTCGGGCCAGCCTCCGGAAGACGCGCTCCACTGGCAGCCGGACCTCGCGGTCCTCGACGAGCCTGCCGAACTCGCCCCGGTAGTAGCTGTCGGGCTGGACGGACTCGTCCTGGATGTCCGCACCGATCCGGGAGACGAGCTCTTCGACCCGGTCGGCCAGGTCGGGCGCCAGCTGCCTGACCCCGGTGATCAGCACCCGCCCGATCCGGACGGCGGCCGCCCTCCGACCCCGCCAGCCGGTGAAGTCCGCGACGTCCGTGACCGGCCTCCTCGAGTCGGGATGCCAGCCGTAGCGATCACAGCCACCCCACTCCGCCTTCACGATCACGAAGTCGCCAGGTCGGAGATCGCGGGCGGTCCCCGCCGCCTGGTCCTCGTCGCTGGCGCCCCGGTAGCGGAGCACCCGGCGCCCGGCGCGTCGCGGCTCGGCCGTGTCCTCGGCCTCACCCGACTGCTGGGACTCCAGGTCGCTGACCTCCGGCATCACGGAGTGCTGCGCCGACTGCGCGGCCTCTGGCCGGGCCATGTCGGAAAGCTGCCTCAGCCAGCGCCGCACGGCACTGATCGGCAACTCGATGGCCTCATCGGTACTGGGAGGTATCCGGCTGACGCTGACCTTCCAGCCGTCCGGGTCGTCCCCTGGCAGGTCGGCCCGCCAGACGACCGACACCGTCGGCTCACCGACGTCGACGCCGTGCAGGTACGGGGCCACCGGCACATCCGGATGCGGCGCCGGGGAGGTGCGCGCCCACGCGCCGAGCGTCGCGGCGGAGAGCATCGGGACGTACCGCTCAACCGCTCGCATGCGGGCACGCTCCGGGCCAGGGATGCCGCCGACGAGATCCCGGAGCCGGGCCGGGGACACGTCGAGGCCCGCGCCGAGGTCCCGCGGCGACCGGCCCACCTTGTGCGCCAGCGGCGCAGTCTGGCCCGCCAGCCAGGCCCACGTGGCTTCCGCCGCCTCTCCGTACACGGGGTCGTCAGATCGGCCGCAGCGGATCACGATTGCGCGCGCCTCGTCCCGCTCGCCCAGCCGGTTCAGCCGGCCCAGGCGCTGCACCAGGGCGGGCAGCGACGCGGCCTGCGTCACCATGCCGTCCAGGTCGATGTCGGCGCCCGCCTCGATCGTCTGCGTGGCGACCACGTACACCTCAGCGCCGGGATCGCGGCGCGCGCCGGAGCGGACCACCGGGTACCACTCGTCCAGCAGGTACTCGCGGTCGATCGGCCGGACCCGGCCGGTCAGCAGCACGCACCGGCCGCCGTCGCCGACCTGCTTCCGCAGGCGCTCGAACGCGTCCCGTGCCATCGTGACCGTGTTCGCGACGATCCCGACGACCTTCCCGCGACCGCCTAGCTGCCTTGCCCAGTAGGCGAGTGCCTCGGCGCCTGCGGCCCGGGCCTCGGTGGCGCTGGCCGTGACCTCAACCGGGTGCAGGGACTTGGCCGCCCGCAGCCTCGTGCCCGCGACGGCGTGCTCGCGGTCCGCATCGCCGATCCCGTGAACCGCGCCGGCTCGATCCCCCGGACTAGCGGACATCGCGACGACGATCGGCCGGCGCCCGACGCCCCCGTTGTCCATCGCGAGCGCGTCCGTCAGGGTGGAGCAGAACGGGTCCGACAGGTGAGCCTCATCAACGATGATGAGGCTGTCAGTGCCGACCATCGCGGCGTCGATCGGCCGCAGCCGCTCGCCCACGCCGTAGCCGCGGAACAGCAGGCGGCTGCCCACCTGGTCCACGGTGCCGGTGATGATCGCATGGCGGTCGGGTCTTTCGAGCCACAGCCACGACCAGTTGACGCCGCCGCGCATCCGGGTGACGTCCAGCGGCGAGCTCCGCCCGTCCTCGGCATCCCCGGGGACGGCGAGCGCCCGCGCGACGGCTGCGCGGACGCTGCCGGGCGGCGGGCTGGTCAGCGCCCGCTGGATCTTCTCGGCTTCCTCGTGCGCCTGATCCACGATGACCCTCCGGTCCACGACCAGGAACACCCGCCGCCGGGCGTGCTCGCTCCCCAGCGCGCTGAGGAAGACCGCTGCGTCCAGAACCGCCGTCTTCCCCAGGCCGGTCGGCACGTCGACGAGGCCCGGCCAGCCGTCGGCGAGGACTCGCTGCACCAGCTCCCCCTGCCAGGGGAACGGGCGGTACCCGTGGACCTCCTCGAAGAACCCGCCGAAGTCGGCGGCGGTCAGCCGGTCGCTCGTGCCAGACATCATCTCGACACCTCCACGGGCTCACGCCCCTTGGCCTCGGCAGCCTCGCCGGCAGCCTCCGGCTCGGCCGCGGGCGGGCGCCACTGCCACCGGATGCTGCCTGCCGGGAGGAACAGGCCGAGGCCCAGGTAGCGCATGGAGCCGGCCAGCACCGGGCCGATCACCGGCAGCGGGAAGCGGATCCGGGCGTGCACCATCGGCCGGATGGGCCTCCCGGACGGCAGGGATCCGGGCCGGGGGCGCCAGACGCCGCCCGCGAGCAGAGGAGAGGAGGACGTCTCAACCTCCGCCGGCTCCGGGTATCCAGCGATGACGAGCGATCGCGCCACCTCGCTTGCCTCGTCGCGCCCGCGCCGCGTGTGGCCATCCAGCATCATCGGGGTGACCGTGATCCACTCGAGCTCGCCCTGGCGACCAGTCCACGTGGCGGAGCGCAGCCCGTGCCGGCCCGCCCCATAGCCAACCGCCAGACGGCGGCCTCCGGCGAAGCGGACTTCCGTCAGCTCGTGGTCGACCAGCAGGGCTCGCAGCACGACGCTCAGGTCCTGGCCGGGCATGTCACGCGGAACCGCGAGCGCCAGGCCGAGCACGTGACCATCGGCATGGGGGTGGCCGACGTCGGGCAGCGCGAGGTAGGCGACGTGCGGGCGGCCGGGCTCGGTGTGACCGCTGACCTGCCCCGGCACGTCCGGGCCGATCAGCGAGATCGCGGCCCGGCGCAGCGCGCTGGTGAGGCGGACCACCTCGTCGCCGCCGACGCGCGCGACGGGCCGCTGGAGACCCCAGACCAGCATGTCGCCGAACGGCCCGGCGAAAGCCTCCGGCACGTCGTCGTCTCGCTGGGTCTCCGCCACGACGTACGGCCGCGACCGCGCGACCTCCCAGGCACGCCGGCCGTCGTCGTAGGCCTCGCGGAGAGCATCCGTGTAGCCGGGGTACGGAACGCGCAGGGTCGTGAGCTGGCCGCGCTGACCCAGCTCGGCGGGCTCGTAGACCACCGTGCCGGGCATCTCCGGCGGCAGCGCGTCCACCGCGGTGACCTGCGCGATGCTCGTGGAGCGGCCAAGGTACGGCACCCTCCACGCCAGCAGGCTGAGCCGGCTGAGGATCTCCGCGGGCGGGTCCGCCTCCGGCCAGGTGATCGCGGACGACTCGCCGGACGGCACCGCGAATGCCCGCGCGCGGCGGCCGTTGGTTCGCCCCGGCCAGGTCAGGTTCCCGCCGCCGGACGGCGAGATCGCGTTCTGGACGACGTAGGCGCGGGTTCCCGACCTGCGCACGCGCCCGAGCGGATCCGCCCGCACCTGCGGTGGACCTTGCCGCTCCAGCCACCGGAGAACCGACCAGTCGGTGTCGCCCTGAGCGGAGGCCGCCAGGGCGCAGAACACCCGTGCCGGATGGGGCGGCCATTCACTCTCGCTCGGCCGCTCGCCGCCCGCGTCGTAGCGCCCGCCGCGCAGCCGGACCAGGATGCTGAGCGGCATGTCAGTCCCCGTCCTGCGAGCCGCTGGAGACGGCGGCCTCGATGGCCTTCTTGAGGGAATCGATCGGCTTGATGGCGATCGTGTCCTTGTCCATGGCGATCCCCGCCGCCGACGCCCGCTCGCGCAGCTCGCGGAAGGCGTCGAGGGCCTCATCAATGGTCACGGCGAGCGGGTCCAGGTCACCGCCGGGCCGTTCCAGGCCGATCTCCTCGCTGACCTTGGCCAGGTCGCAGCCGGATCGCAGCCAGACCGACGGGCCGCCGAAGGTCAGCCGGTCGCCGGCCAGGGCCAGCGCGGCCAGGGCGGCGCGAGCCAGGTGCGCGGCCTCCGGGCTCGCGTCGCCGAACCGCAGCCGCTCCAGCCCCGCCAGGGAGATGCTGGCGACGCGGCGGATCTCGGTGACCGTGACGCCGCCGTGCACCGGATTCGGCGCGATGTTCCCGTGCCCGATCTCGCTGAGCTTCTTCCCCTTCTGCTTCTCGCCCTCGGCGATGAACTGCCAGTCCGCTTCGGCCTTGGCCACGTCATCCACGGCGCCCTTGAGGTTCTGCGGATCCATCCGGCCGCCCCTGCGGATGTAGGTCACCGGGTCCAGGCCGAACATGGACGACGCGTACAGTCGCGCGAACTTCGGCCACCGCCCCTTGCGGTGCGAGTCCCAGGCGCCGAAGATCAGCGACGCCGGCTCGCGCTCGTAGAGCGGGCGGACGTCGGCAACGCTCGCGCCCCTCAGCCGCCGGCCGACTGGGCTCTGGTCGAAGCGGACACCGTCCACCAGGCTGTCCCGCAGGTAGGCGTCGGCGTACCGGTGCGGGAAGTCCAGGGAGGTGAGGCGGATCTCCCCGAGCTCGGTGGGGACGGTCATCTCGAAGAGCGGCAGCTGCAGCCGCCCCTGGTAGCAGGCGTCGCGCAGGGCCTCCTCGATCCGGTTGGCCTGTGACGGCTCCTGGTCGATCACGACCGCCTTCCGGCTCTGCCCGTCGACGAGCCGTTCGGCGATCAGGTAGTGCGCGCCCGGGTCGCGCTCGTTGTCCGCTGCGGGGTAGGTCGGCGGCATGATCGTCCGCCCGTGGCCTCCCACTGGCTGGTAGGTGGCGCGCACCACGATCGCCGTGTGCGCCCGCTCGCTCGCCGTCGCCGCCGCGAGCCGATCCGCCAGCTCCGTCATGGCATTCTCTCCTTCGCGCTTGGGTCGGGGGCTCACCATTGGGGTGAGTGCAGCCGGCACGTTACCGCGGCCGAAGTGTGGTATCCTCAGCCAAGGACGAGACACCGTCGCGCCCGGCGGGGGCGCCCGCGTCCAGCTCCCGACCCGCTGCTCGCCCACCTGCGGTGGATATCGCGCCTGCCCTGGCCTCGCTGGCTGCGCGTGACGGCCTACGTGATCCTGACGCGCCGGCGCGACCTCAGCGGGCAGCTGGCTCGCCCTGCAGGCCCAGGTCGCACCTGCCGCTAACGTTGATCCAGGCAGCGGCTCCATTGCGGATGGGGAACGCCCTGCGTCGGGCGGGGGTTTGTTACCGGCAATCGCGGCTATGGCCGCGCTCCCGCTGCCTCCCGGGGCCGGCCGCGGGCCGGCCCCGGGACCGCCGGGCGCGGCCCGCGAGCCGCCGCCCATCTGCCTCACCACGCCCGCACCGTCCTGGCCGCCAGGTGGGCCATCACCGAGTGGTGCGCCTCCCAGCCATCGGGGAACCGGGCCGGGACGTCGATGTGGACCGGCTCGCGGGAGGGGTGGGCGTCCAGCAGCTCGGGTATCCCGGCCCGGGCGACCACCACGCAGGCGTGCCGGTGGCGGGAGGCGAGCACGCAGAGCCGGCCCGATTCGAGGTGGAACTCGTCGGCGTCGACGCGCCCGCTCAGCGGGTGCAGCACGATCGTGACGTCGAACTCGCGCCCCTGGAGCCGGTTGGCGGTGTCGACCGTGACCCGGCCGAGCTCGGCGGCAAGCGGGCCCGCCGCCCCGCCGGCGGGCGCGGCGGCCAGGTCCCGCAGCGCCTGGCGGACCGCCCGCGCCTGGTCCCGGTGCGCGGTGCCGATCGCGATCCGGTCGCCGGTCACCGGCCGGCCGCCGGGCGCCAGCTCCGACACCGCGATCGCGCCGCGGGCGAGCAGCCGCTCCGCCAGGCGCGCGCACGCGGCGACCGCCTCGCCGTCGGTGCGCGGCGCGTGCCGGGCCGGCATCTCGTACAGCGCCCAGCCGTCCCGCGCGGCCAGCTCGATCGCCTCGTCGGCCGGGCCGGCGCCGAACCCGGCCGCCTGGAACGACAGCGACCGCTCCCCCGGCCCGGTCCCGGCCATGAACCCGGAGAAGGGGTAGAAGGCCTCCGACACCACGGGCGCGGCCGATGCGGGCAGGCGCCAGGACACCGGCAGCTGGCGGACCGGCAGGCCGGGGTTGTGGGCGAGCAGCACGGCGACGGCGGAGACCTGCGGGTCCCACGGCAGGCCGGTCCACCGCTCGGTCCGCACCACGGTGAACGGGTCGAGCTGCCCGGGGTCGCCCACGAACAGCGCCCGCCCGAACCGGCCGGCGATGCGCAGGAGCATGTCCGAGCGCATCTGGTAGGCCTCGTCGATGATCGCCCACGGCCATGCCGCGTCGCCGGTGAGGCTCGCCCACTTGGCGGCGGTCGCCACGATCACCTGGCACCCGCTGAGGTCGGCCGGCTGCCTGCCGACGGTCACGCGCGGGTGCCGGGCGACCCGCTCGGTCTGGACGTAGTCGGCTGCGGAGAGCCGGCCCACCGGCAGCTGGGGGCTCAGCGAGGCGAGCCGGACGGCGAGGTCGTCCACCTGCTCGTTGGTCTGGGCGACGACCATGACCGGCTCGCCCGCGCCGGCGAGCCGCAGGGCGGCGCGGGCGACCAGGGTGGACTTGCCCGCGCCGGGCGGGGAGTCGACCACGAGCCCGCGCCCGGCGATCGCCTCGCCGGCGCCGGCGGATCCCGCCCCCGCGCTGCCGGGCGCGGGCCCGGGCGTCCCGGCCGACAGCGCCGCGAGCGCGCCCAGGATGTCGTCGGCCGCCCGCCGGGCCAGCTCCACCGCCCCGGCCCCGCCATGCCCCCGGGCGCCATCATGCCTCCCGGCCCCGCCATCCCCCCCGGCGCCGCCGGCCCTCTGCGCCCGCATCTCCCCGGTCATGACCAGGCCTCCCGCGCGTCCTCGTCGGTCGGCTCGTAGGGCCGCGGCGGGCCGCCGTGCGTCCACGGCGTCTGCTCCGGTTCGGGGAAGCCGGCGGGCGGCTGGTACTCGTCCCGGAGCGTCGCGTAGCACACCCAGTCGCCCACCCCCGGCACGCTGCCGGGCGCCGGGGTCAGCCGCTGCCCCATCCCGCCGGACAGCTCGAGCACGACCTCGGTCTCCCCGGCCGCCCCGGCGCCGGCCCCGCTGGCCCCGCTGGCCCCGCTGGCCCCGCTGGCCCCGGCCATCCCGGCCCCGCGCGCGCCCAGCGGCGCCACCGACTCGACGCGGGCATGCTGATTCGGCCGGCCCGGCGGGGCCAGGACGGTGCCGGGCTCGACGCTCACCGGGTCGTGCGTCCGCACCGTGACGAGGGGCCGCAGCACGCGCCGGCCGGACGGCCCGGTGATCACGCGGTCCGGCTCGGCGGCGGTGACCCGCCCGGCCAGCGCCTCCCCGGCCAGGCGGTGCTCGGCCATCACCAGCGGGTCGTCGAGCGCCCGCTGCACCGCCAGGGACGCGGCGGCCCGCTCCATGCTGTCCAGCCGGCGGGCGGCGGCCACGGCCGAGTCCCGCCTGGGCTGCGGCGGGCCGCCGTCCCGCAGGTGGGCGGCGTGCCAGCCGAACGCCCGGCGGTCGGCTTCCCAGCGCCCGGCCACGTGCCCGCCTTCCGGCAGGGCGCGCAGCAGCCCGATCGCCCGCCAGGTGAGCCGCCAGGCCGGCTCGAGCTGCCCGGCCAGCGCCTCGCCCAGCGCCGCCTTCGCCCGCGCCGCCTCGCCGCCGCCCGCCTCGGCCCGGTCGCACGCGGCGATCAGCCGGGCGAGCACCTCGTTGTCGAAGCCCGGGTCGGTGGCCGGGCCGGCGGGAGGCCAGGCGAGCGGGTCCTCCGCCGCCCGGGCCGCCTCCCGGCCGTCGGTCCAGGCCGGCGGGTCGATCCAGCCGATGAGGGAGGCGAGGTTCAGGTCCTCGGCCGGGCTCTGGCCGGTCGCCCAGTGCAGCGCCAGCGCCTCCGTCGCCGCGAGCATCAGGCAGGACCCGGGATGCTCGGAGCGCTCGGCGAGGAAGGTGAGCCACCGGCCGAGGACCGGGACGACCGGGTCGACGGCGTGCTCGCCCTCGGCCCGCCGGAACCGGGTGGACCGGCCGAGCAGCCGGGTGAACCCGATCCCCGCCCGGTTGGGCAGCCAGACCTGCGGGGCGTCCGGGGGGACGGCCCGTTCGCCCTCGCCGCCCTCTCCCGCGCCCTGGCCGGCCGTGCCCCTGTCAGCCGCCGCGCCCGCGCCCTCCTCCCCCGCGCCCCCGGCCGGGAACCCGCCGATGTAGCGCAGGAGCTCCCGGCCGAGCTCGGCGGCGAACGCGAACCGCTGGGTCCGGTTCCGCGGCTGGGCGACCACGAGCAGCCGCGGGTCCGCCGGGTCGTCCCCGGCCATCGCGGCGAGCGGCGCGCAGGCCTCCCCGGCGAGGGCGAGCGGGACGAAGACGAACGGGCGCGGCGCGACGTGGACGTGGCGGACCGTGGCGACCGGCTGCGCCCGGCCCGCCTGCCACGCCTGCGCCCGCGCGAGCGCGGTCAGCACGCTCATCCGGTGGCCCCGAGGATCTCGCCGCGCATCCTGGCCGCCGCGCGGATCGCCGCCGCGGCCTCCGCCTGGTGATCGGCCGGGGGAACGCTGCCCCGGGCGAGCTCGAGCACCGTGCCGATGTCGTCGATCCCGCCGAGGTCATCGCGCGTGGCCCGGCCGAGCGCCGCGGTCGAGCCGGCCGCCTCCTCCCGGCAGAAGCGGCACATCTCGCAGGTCTCCAGGCATTCCGGCGTATAGCGGGCGGGCACGGCGCCGATCGCCAGTTCCAGCGCCCGCCGGTCCCGGCGCGGGACGCCGGCCGCGTCGGGCTCCAGGTCGAAGGTGACGGCCTGCGGGATCTGCGCGAGCAGGTCCTCGATCCGATCCAGCCGGGCGAGCTGGCGGCGCAGCACGGTGAGCTGCTTGCGGACGTCGAGCAGGGCGGCGGTGGGCTCGTTGGAGAAGTCCTTGGGGCAGACCAGGACCACCTCGTCGGAGACTGCCTCCGGGCCGGTGCCCAGCTCGGCGAGCAGGTCGCGCAGGGCCAGGACGTAGACCGCGGACTGGATGACCGCGGCGGCGACCTTGCCGCCGTCGGCCTGGCCGTCGATGACCGCGAAGGACTTGATCTCCACGACGTGGAACCGGCCGCGGAGCTGGAACGCGATCAGGTCCGGCTCCAGGTACACGGCCCTGCCGCCGGCCCGCAGGCGCAGCAGCGGGTGGTCGAAGAGCGTCCCGGCGTCCTGTCCGGAGGCGGCGGCCCGGGCCAGCAGCGCCCGGGTGCGGGCGTGCCTGACCTTGTTGCTCGTGTCCCCGGCGACGTCGTCCAGGTTGGCGTAGGAGACCTCCGGGATCGGCAGGCGCAGCCGCTCGCGGAGCAGGCGCAGCAGCTGGGCGCAGCCGCCGGCCTTGACCTGTGCCTCGAACGCGTTGCCCCGCGTGATCGCGAACTGGGACTGCCCGAACGGCGCGGGGTGGCCCACGTGGGCGGCGACCCGCTGCTTGTCCACCCCGGCGGCGTCCATGACGGCCCGGCGGGCGCAGCCGGGGTTGCTGGCCAGCGCCGAGATCGTGCGGGCGTTGTGGGCCCGGGGCGCCGCGGAGCCGCGGAGCCGGTCCAGCCGGGCCTCGACTGCGTTCATGTCGGTCCCTGCGTTCCTCGGGTCAGACAGGGTCACAGGTTGTGGCGCCCGGCGGCGGGCCGGGCCCCGGGGGCGCGCTCCGGGGCGGCGGGCCGGGGCGGCCCGCGCCGGGCGGGGCCTCATCTCGCCGCGCCGCCGCGCAGCAGGCGCAGGCCGCCGCCGCCGAACAGCTGCCCGGCGGAGTCCAGCTGGTCGAGCGCTCGGCGGGCGGCCGCCGCGCGGTGCGCGGCGTCGGCGTCGGCGTGGACCGCCAGCTCGGCGCGGGCGGCGGCGGCGACCTGCCCGGGGTCCAGCCCGGCCGGGCCGGACGCGGCGCCGGGGATGTTCACCGCGAACCGCCACAGCAGCCGGCGGGCCGCCGCGGGCGGCTGGCCGGTCGCCAGCAGCCGCTCGGCGACGCCGATCGCCGCGGTCAGGTAGTCCACGCGCGGGCTCAGCGGGCCGATCACGCGCCGCTCCATCGGCCAGGTGGAGACGGCCAGCAGGCCCCGGGCCGGGGCGAGCAGGTCGGCGCTGAGCGCGGCGCACAGGTAGTACGGGCGGGCGTGCGGGGCGGAGCGGAACGAGCGCTCCTCGTCCCGGCGCAGGCTGGTCAGCCGGGCGGCGGGCAGCTCGCCGGCGTAGAACGCCTCGTACACGGCGACGATCAGGCGGGGCGCGGCGGGCGCCCCGAGCAGGGTGAGGGCCTGGTGGACCCGCTCGCGCACGGTCAGCAGCGCCCCGCCGCGCCTTCCGGCCGGCTCGCCGGCGTCAGCCCCCGGGCCGGGCCCGGCTCCTGGCCCCGGCCCGCCCGGAGCCTGTGGCGCGGCCAGGCGGGCGAGGGCCTCCTCCCACTCCCGGTCGGTGGCCCTCAGGCGGCGGCGCAGCTCGGACGCCCGGGCGCGGTCCCCGGCGATGACGGCCCGGCGGATCTCGGCGCGCAGTTCCTCCATGCGCCGCTCCAGCTCCTCGGCCAGCTGTGCCATGGCCGCAGCCTAGCGCACGCAACCCTGCTTTTCCACTGAACTCCAGAGATTGCCAAGAACTCGCGGCAGCGTCCCGGCGATGCCGCCCGGAACCCGGTCACGCCGCTCGTACCTGGTGCTTTGCCGCGAGCGGTCGCATACTCGAAGAGGGCAGCTGGCCGCGCAGGGGACACGGGTCGGCCACACAGCAGGAGCCACCTTGAGCGTACGGCACCCGTTCAGGGTCCTCGCGGCGCTCGCGGCCGCGGCGGCCGCGGCCGCGGCGGTCGCCGGGTGCGGCGCGTCCGCGTACCGGTTCGTGGGCAGCGTGCCCAACCAGGTCTTCTTCGAGGTGCCCGCGGGCTGGCGGCAGGTCAGCGCGACCACGCTCGCGGCCGAGCAGCGCGCGGTGCTCGGCTCCGGCCCGGCCGGGGCGGGCGGCGGCTCGCTGGTCTGGTCGGCGGCGTTCGACGCGGCCCGCACGCCGTCCGCGGCGGACATCTTCTCGGTGGCCGCCGAGCCCGTGGTCTACGCGAGCGTGCAGGTGATGAACCCCGCCCTCCGCGGCGCCCTGTCGTTCGACCTGATGCGCGACCTGCTGGTGCCGGTGACCTCCCAGCGCCGCCGGCAGTACGCCGCCGCCGGGATCAAGCTGCCCGCGCTGCGCGACCTCGGCGCCTCGATCATCACCGCTGGCGGCGGCGTCCGGGGGATCGGCGAGCGCTACGAGGTCTCGGTCGGCGGGATCCCCGAGGTCTACACCCAGGTGGTGCTCACCAACAGCGACACGACCAAGCTGTACCTGCTGGTCGTCCAGTGCGACCAGGCGTGCTTCCTGGCCAACCAGGCGCAGATCGACGCGGTGGTGCGCTCGTTCACCGTGAAAGGCTCGTCATGACCCGCAGACCCGCGCGCCCCGGCGCCCGGCCGGCCGGCGCCCGGCGGCCCGGCGATCCGGCCGGGCGCACCCGCAAGCCGCTCCCGCTGTGGGACCGGCTGAAGTTCCTGGTCCTGCTCGCCCTGGTCTGGCTGGTGCTCGTCTGGTCGGAGATGGCGAGCTTCCCGATCATGTCGTTCACCGACGCGGCCCGGGACCAGGTCCGCAAGGGCCTGTGGGTGATCGCGCTGGCCGGCCTCGAGGCGCTGCGCCAGGTGAACTACCTGGTCCAGGAGCACTGGGGCGGCTACCACCAGCTGTGGACCCGGGGGATCTTCGGGTCGGTGGAGCGGGCCGGGCGGCGCCTGTCGGACTGGACCAGGTTCCGGATGGCCCGGGCGGCCAAGTGGCTGATCGCCCTGGTGATCGCCGCGCTGATCCTCGGCAAGGCCTACCACACGACCCCGTGGAACGGCCTGTTCCTGCTGCCGGGGACGATCCTGCGGGCGCTGCCGCTGATCATCTACGTGACGGCGATCGTCTCGCTCGGCATCCTGCAGTTCGTCGCGATCTTCTGGTACATGTCCAAGGGCGGGGTGGACGTCTACTACCCCGACGACATCAAGACCCGGTTCTCCGACGTGTGGGGCCAGGACCACGTGCTGGAGCGGGTCAAGGAGAACATGGTCTACCTGGAGGACCCCGAGTCGATCGAGGAGCACGGCGGGTACGTCCCCGGCGGCATCCTGCTGTGGGGCCCGCCGGGCACCGGCAAGACGCTGATGGCCGAGGCGGTCGCCGGGGAGACCGGCAAGCCGTTCGTGTTCGTGGACCCCGGCGCGTTCATCAACATGTTCTTCGGCGTCGGCATCCTGAAGGTGAAGTCGCTCTTCCGCCGGCTGCGCAGGCTCGCGGTCCGCTACGGCGGGGTGATCGTGTTCTTCGACGAGGCGGACTCGCTCGGCAACCGCGGCGCCGGCGTGGGGACCGGCGGCCCGGCGGGGTTCGGCCCGGTCAGCCCGCACGCGGCCTGCCACGGGTTCAGCTACCTGTCCGAGGACACCCGCTCGGCGCTGTTCGCCCGCGCGATCCGGGACGCCCGGCAGGCCGCGCCGGCGCCGCGCCCGGGCGGGCGCTTCCGGCAGATGCTCCCGGTCTACGGCGGCGGGGGCGGGATGGGAACGCTCCAGGCCCTGCTCACCGAGATGAGCGGCCTGAAGAAGCCGCGCGGCTTCCTCAACCGGGTGGTCCGCCGCACGCTGGGCATGCGGCCCAAGCCGCCGCCCAAGTACCGGATCCTGATCATGATGGCCACGAACATGCCGAGCGCGCTCGACGAGGCGCTGCTGCGGCCGGGCCGGATCGACCGCGTGTACCGGGTCGGCTACCCGTCGAAGGAGGGCCGCAAGCGGACCTACCAGGGCTACCTGGCGAAGGTCGCCCACGAGATCACCGACGAGCAGGTCGATCACCTGGCGACGATCACCCCGTACGCGACCGGCGCGACGATCAAGGACCTGGTGAACGAGGCGCTGATCGTGGCGCTCCGGGACGGCCGGACGACGATCACCTGGAACGACGTCCTGCGGGCCAAGCTGCTCAAGAGCGTCGGCCCGTCCGAGGGCGTGGAGTACGTGGAGCGGGAGCGGCACGCGGTCGCGATCCACGAGGCCTGCCACGCGGTGATCAGCCACCTGGTGCAGAAGCGGAACGTGATCGACACGGCCACGATCGAGAAGGGCTCGGACTACCTCGGCTTCGTCAAGCCGATCCCGATCGAGGAGCAGTTCACCTCCTGGCGCGGGGAGTACGAGGCGGACATCATGGTCAGCCTCGCCTCGCTGGTCGGGGAGCGGATGTTCTTCGACGGGGACTCCAGCTCCGGGGTCTCCGGGGACCTGCAGAACGCCACGACGATCGCCCTGGCGATGGAGGGGCTGTGGGGCATGGGCGGGCAGTTCGGCTCGCACGCGGTGACCCGGGCGCCCGCCGGGGCGCACCCGGTCGCCGACGGCAACGACCGGAACGTGCTGGAGACCGGGCTCGGCCGCCGCGCCGAGGCGCGCCTGGCCGAGCTGGCGGAGCGGACCTCGGCGATGCTCGCCAAGCACCGGGCGGCGGTCCTGTCGGTCGCCCACGCGCTGGAGTCGCACAAGACGATCTCCGGCGAGGACGTGGTCGCGGTCATCGAGGGAACGCAGGGCCCGCTGGTGGACGGCCGGCCCTACGCCGACCCGGGCTTCACCGCCGAGCTCGAGGCCTACCACCAGCAGGTGCTCGCCGTGCACCGGTCCCACGACCGGACGACGCCGCTGCCGGTGCCGGTGCCGCGCCGCGGGCTGCCCGCCGCCGCGGACCTGTGGCCGGCCGGCGCCGGCGGCGGCGCCGCGACCTGGTCCGATACAGTCGGTCTCCGGGATCCGGAGGCCGAGGATGACACCGAGCCAGGCAGCGCGCAGCCACGTTGACCGCGACCGGCTCGCCGGGCTGATCGCCCGCGAGCGGCGGCAGTACGCGGCGCGGCACCCCTCGTCACGGCGCGCGTTCGAGCAGGCCGGCGAGCACCTGCTCGGCGGCGTCCCGATGACCTGGATGCGCAAGTGGCCGGGCGGGTTCCCGCTGTACCTGTCCACCGCCCGCGGGGCGCGGATCACCGACATCGACGGGAACGCCTTCGCCGACTTCTGCCTCGGCGACACCGGGGCGATGGCCGGCCACTCCCCCGAGCCGGTCCGGGCCGCGGTCACCCGCCGCTACGTCGACTTCGGCGGGGCGACCACGATGCTGCCCACGCAGGACGCCGCCTGGGTGGCCGCCGACCTGGCCCGGCGGTTCGGCCCGGCGCGCTGGTCGTTCACCCTCTCGGCCACGGACGCCAACCGGTGGGCGCTGCGGATCGCCCGGCAGGTCACCGGGCGGCCGAAGGTGGCGGTGTTCTCGTACTGCTACCACGGGAGCGTGGACGAGTCGTTCGTGGTCGCCACGCCGGACGGGCCGCGGCCGAGGGAGGGGAACACCGGCGCCCCGGTGGACCCGGCGCTCACCACCCGGGCGGCGGAGTTCAACGACGCGGCGGCCCTGGAGCGCGAGCTCGCCCACGGCGACGTCGCGGCGCTGCTCATGGAGCCGGCGATGACGAACATGGGGATCGTGCTGCCCGAGCCCGGCTACCTGGAGGCGGTCCGCGAGGTCACGCGCGCCCACGGCACGCTGCTGATCAACGACGAGACCCACACGTTCAGCGCCGGGCCCGGCGGCTGCACCCGCGCCTGGGGCCTGGACCCCGACATCGTCACGATCGGCAAGTCGATCGGCGGCGGGATCCCGTGCGGCGCCTACGGCCTGTCGGCCGCCCTGGCCGAGCGGATCTTGTCCGACGAGACCGCCGACCTGGTGGACACCGGCGGGGTCGGCGGCACGCTCGCCGGGAACGCGCTGTCGGTCGCGGCGATGCGCGCGACCCTGGAGCACGTGCTCACCGACCAGGCGTTCACGGAGATGATCGCCCTCGCCGGCCGGTTCACCGCCGGGGTCCGGGAGGTGATCGCCAGCCGGCGGCTCCCCTGGCACGTCACGCAGCTCGGCGCCCGCGCCGAGTACCGGTTCTGCCCCGAGCCGCCGCGCGACGGCACCGCCTCGCGCGCGGCCGCGGACCCGCAGGTCGAGGAGTACCTGCACCTGTACCTGGCGAACCGGGGGGTGCTGATCACGCCGTTCCACAACATGGCGCTGATGTGCCCGGCGACCACCAGCGCCGACGTGGACGCGCACACCGCGGCCTTCGCCGCCGCCGCCGACGAGCTGGCCGGCTGACCGCCGGCCGGGCCGTTTCCGCCCGGCTCGCCCGGATCGCCGGCCCGGGCGAGACCCCGGAGGATGCGCCGCAACGGCGCGGATCCCGGGGAGATCCCCGGCATCCCGGCCCGGGTGAACGAGCACGCCGTCACCAGCGAGGACGGCACCGGGTTCTCCGGGGCATTCACCCTGGTCACCGGCATCCCCGGCCCCGGCGCGCGCACCATGGGGCCGGCGGCCGCCGCGTACGCCTCCCGGTGGCAGCCGGGGACCTGCTCCGGCGAGCTGCCGACCTCGGCCAGCGGCCCCGGCAGCCTGGGCCTGACGACCTCACCGCCGGCCTGGCCTTCGAGATCGCCAGGCCCCGCCACCTGGTGCCCGAGCGGCCAGGGCGCTGCCACGAGCGCAAGGCCAACAGGCGCGGCGGCAGGTGCGACACCCCCAAGCCCGGCCAGACCAGCAGGCTGGCGCCGCTCACCAAGATCATGTCCTGGCCGGCGCCGGCGCCGCCTCCACTTGACGCCCCAGTTTCGGTGATCAGCGGAATATGGCCGGCGACCTCCGATACCGTGCGATTCGGCGTCACCGCCGCGCACCCGCCGGAGCCCGAGCGCAGGAGGGAGGCACACGTGGACGCAGCCCGGCTGAAGGCGAATTTCGCGCACGTCGCCATGCATGGCGACGAAGTTCCGTTGTTCTTCTATTCCGACCTATTCATCCGGAATCCGCAGGTCCGCGATCTGTTCCCGGTCTCCATGGCCGCGCAGCGCGACCACCTGATGGCGGCGCTGGGCCGGATCGTCGCCTCGGTGGACCGGGCCGGCGAGATCACCGGGTTCCTCCAGGGGCTCGGCCGCGACCACCGCAAGTTCGGGGTGCTCGCCGAGCACTACGACGCGCTCGGCACGAGCCTCTTAGCGACCATCGCCTACTTCTCCGGCGACACCTGGACGCCCGACCTGGCCGCCGACTGGCGCCAGGCGTACGAGCTGATCGCGGGCATCATGCGGCGGGCCGCGGCCGACGACGAGGCCGAGCATCCCCCGTACTGGACGGGCACGGTGCTGTCGTGCGAGCGGCCGGCGTTCGACGTGTCGGTCCTGCGGGTCAGGCCCGACCCGCCGCTCGGCTACCTGCCCGGCCAGTCGGTCGCCGTCGAGGTCCCGTCCCGGCCCCGGCTGTGGCGCTATTACTCGATCGCGAACGCGCCCCGCCCGGACGGGACGCTGGAGTTCCACGTCCGGATGGTCGACGGCGGAGCCGTCAGCATGGCGCTGACGCGGGAGCTGCCCGCGGGCGCCCAGCTGCGGCTCGGCCCTCCGGTCGGCGCCCTCACCCTCGACGCGGCCTCCGGCCGGGACATCCTGCTCATCGCCGGCAGCACCGGCCTGGCGCCGCTGAAGGCGCTGGCCGAGCAGGTGGCCGGGCTGGCGAGCCCGCCCCGGGTTCACCTGTTCTTCGGCGCCCGCACCGCCGAGGGGCTCTACGACCTGCCGGGCCTGCTCAGGCTCGCCCGGGAGCATCCCTGGCTGACCGTCGTGCCCGTGGTGGCGGACGGCCGCCGGTCCCCCGGCGAGACCGGCAGGCTCGCCGACGTCGTGGCCCGCCACGGGGACTGGTCGGCCAGGGATGCCTACCTGGCCGGGCCGAGCGAGATGGTGCGCGAGGTGCAGGAGCGGCTGGTCGCGGCCGGCATGCCGGGCCGGCAGGTGCACGTTGAGGACTTCGGCTGGAGTGAGCCATGACGGTGACCTGGCACGACGACCAGAAGCGGCTGACCCCCGACCAGGTGCGGTCGGTGACCTTCCCGGCCTCCCGGCTCGGCCGCCGCGGCTACGACGAGGAGCACGTCCGCGCGTTCCTGCGGCTGGTCGAGCGCGAGCTGGTGGCGCTGATGAACGAGAAGGTCGCGCTGTGGAACGAGGTCGAGCGGCTGCGGCGGCGGATCATCAGCGGCGGGCCGGGCCCGGGCGCCGACGCGGCGGCGATCGGCCAGGACGACGCCCACGTCCACGCGGTCAGGATCTTGTCCAGCGCCCAGCTCACCGCCGAGCGCTACGTCGCCGACGCCCAGGCCTACAGCCAGCGGCTCACCGAGGAGGCGCGGGCCAGGAGGGACGAGATGCTCGCCGAGGCGCAGCGCCACGCCGACCTGGTGGCCGGGGAGGCGTCGGCCCGGGCCCGGGAGGCGGCGGTCGCCGCGCTCGACGCGCCCGCCCCGCCCCGGCTGGAGGAGGACCGCCGCACGCTGCAGGCGGAGATCGCGTACCTGCGGGCGTTCGGCGAGGTCTACCGCACCCACCTGCGCGCCTACACCGAGGGGATGCTGCGCAGCATCGACGAGTGGGAGCGCAAGGAGGCGCAGGCGCTGCGGCAGAAGACCTGACCCGTCCGGACGCCGGCCGCTGGGCCCAGGCGGCCCGGCCGGCCCGCGGGTCAGGGCGCCGCGCCGGCGGGTCAGGGCGCCGCGGCGGCGGGTCAGGGCGCCGCGGCGGCGAACTGGTCCGCGGCGATGGCGGCCAGCGGCATCCCGGCCAGGAACAGCTGCCGCCGCAGGCGCCGTACCACGCCGGGCCCGCCGCACAGGAACGCGCGGGCGCTCGCCGGCCCGGCGGCGAGCACGCCGAGCTCGGCCACCGCCGCCGAGACGATGTCCTCCCCGGCCTCGAGCACGCAGGTCCGCCAGGTCACGGTCCTCCCGCGCGCGGCCGCCGCGAGCGGCGCCGGGCACCGGGTGCCGAGGTAGAGGCCCGGGCGCGTGGCCGAGCCGTGCAGCACGGCCACCGGCCCCTGGTGCCCGCTGGCCAGCGCCTGCCTGGCCACGGCCAGCAGCGGCGCGATCCCCGTGCCCGTCCCGGCGAGCAGCAGCGGCGCGCGGGGGCTCCCTGGCACGTAGAAGCACTCTCCCGCCGGGCTGCCGACGGTCACGGCGGCCCCGCGCCGGGCGCCCGCCAGCCAGCCGCTCATCGCGCCGCCGGGGTACAGCCGCACGTGCAGCTCGATGTCCCCCGTCGCCGTGGGCAGGCTCGCGATCGAGTACGTGCGGGTCACCCCGCCCTCGCGGGTGACGGTCAGGTGCTGGCCGGGCTCGAAGCGCAGCGGGCGCCCGGGGCGCAGGCGGACCGACAGCACGTCCGCGGCGAGCCGGCGCACCCGCTCCACCGTCGCCGGGATCCGCGCCGTGCCGCCGGGCGGGGCGATGACCAGGTCCGCGGGCGGCCGGGCCAGGCAGGCGAGGAAGTAGCCGGAAGCCGCCCAGGCGGGCTTGAGCCCGCGCCGGGCGGCCGGCCCGGGATCGCCGGACACCGCCCGCAGCAGGCAGGCCTGGCACGTCCCGGACCGGCAGGCGGACGGCAGCCGGACGCCGTGGCGCGCCATGCCGTCGAGCACCGACTCCCCGGGGCGCAGCTCGTACTCGCGGCCCTCGAAGGTGACGCGCATGCTGCCGGGCGACCCGGGGTCAGCGGTTCAGCACGTCGTCCCGCAGGCTCCCGGCGATCGCGCCGGCCTCGGCGATCTCCGCCTCCCCGGCGCCGAACTCGCGGAGCGCGGCAGCGAGGTGGGCGATGACCGCGTCGAAGTGCTCGTCGCCCAGCGGGCCGAGGCGGGCGTGGGCGGCGCGGATGTCCCTGCCCGTGTACTCATGGGGCCCGCCGAGCGCCATCGTGAGGAATGCCGCCTGCTTGGCGATCTGGCGGTCCATGTCCACGTCGTCAAAATATGGGGCAAGCAGATCGTCGGACAGGACCCTGCGGTAGAACGACTCGGTGACGGCGCGGATCGCTAACGCGCCGCCCAGGCGTTCGTAAAGGCTCAATTCCGTAGTCATATGCCATCTTATATACCCGCCATTCCGGGCCCGCAAGCCGGTCGGCGGGCCGGCGGCGCGGCGGGCCACCGGGCGAGCCGGGGCGAACGGGGTGGTCCCGCCGCCCGCTCACCCTTGCAAGTAGCATGACAGCGCCGCCGCGAGCCGATCCCAGACCATCCGAGGAGCGACGCACATGCGCTTTGCGATCAAGACCAGGCCGGAGCACCAGAGCTGGGAGCAGATGCGCGAGGTGTGGCTGGCCGCGGACAAGATCGACCTGTTCGAGTCGGCCTGGAACTGGGACCACTTCTACCCGCTGACCGGGGACCTGTCCGGGCCGAACCTGGAGGGGTGGACGATGCTCGCCGCGCTCGCCGAGGCGACGAGCCGGATCAGGGTCGGCTGCCAGGTGAGCGGCATGATCTACCGGCACCCGGCGGTCCTGGCGAACATGGCCGCGACCACCGACATCATCTCGGGCGGGCGGCTCGAGCTCGGCGTCGGCGCTGGCTGGAACCAGGTGGAGTGCGACGCCTACGGGATCGAGCTGCCGCCGCTGAAGGAGCGGTTCGACCGGTTCGACGAGGGCGTCGAGGCGATCGTGCGCCTCCTCACCCAGCCGGTGACCACGTTCCATGGACGGCACATCCGGCTCACCGACGCCCGCTGCGAGCCCAAGCCGGTCCAGCGGCCCCACCCGCCGGTCGTGATCGGCGGCCGGGGCAAGACCCGGACGCTGCGCACCGCGGCCCGGTGGGCGCAGCACTGGAACGCGCTCGTCGCCGACGTGCCCGAGTGGCTGGACCTGAAGGCCGCGCTCGCCGGGCACTGCGCGGCCATCGGGCGCGACCCGGCCGAGATCACCTGCTCGGTCAACCTCCGGCTGGAATCCCCCGGCCAGGCCGGGGAGGTGGCCGAGCAGGCCGCCGCGTTCCGCGAGGCGGGCGCCGACATGGTCGTGGTCGGCCTGCCGCTGGGCGCCGGCCCGGGCGTCCTGGAGCCGCTGGCCGACGCGCTCGCCCCGCTGGCCTGAGCCGGTGAGCCGCGGCCGGGCCGAGCCGGCGCCCCGGGCAGGCGGGCCCGGGACCGCCGTGGCGATGACGGGCGCGCGCCGGTGACGGGGCGCGTGCCCGGGGACGGGCGCGGGCAGGCCCCGCCAACCGTCGTGGACGCCTACACCGACGGCGCGTGCAGCGGGAACCCGGGCCCGGGCGGCTGGGGGGCGCTGCTGCGCTGCGGCTCGCGCGAGCGGGAGCTGTGCGGCGGCGAGCCCGACACGACCAACAACCGGATGGAGCTGACCGCGGCGATCGAGGCGCTGGAGAGCCTGGCCCGGCCCTGCGTGGTCCGGCTGCACACCGACAGCGCCTACGTGCGCAACGGGATCACCGCCTGGCTGCCGGGCTGGAAGCGGAACGGCTGGCGGACCGCGGACCGCAGGCCGGTGAAGAACGCCGACCTGTGGCGCCGCCTGGACGCGGCGGCCAGCCGCCACGCGGTGGAGTGGATCTGGGTCAAGGGCCACTCCGGCCACCCGGGCAACGAGCGCGCCGACGCCCTGGCCAACCGCGGCATGCGCCAGGCGGCCGGGCGGCGCTGACCCGCGGCGCCATGACCTGCGCCCGGGCGGCGGCTAGGGTGAGCCCATGGCCGGTCCGAGGCAGATCATCGAGGTCGCCGGGCGCGCCGTGACGATCTCCAACCCGGGGAAGGTCTTCTTCCCCGGGCTGGGGCTGACCAAGCTGGACCTGGTCCGCTACTACCTGGCGGTGGCCGGCGGCGCGCTGGCCGGGGTCGCCGGCCGCCCGATGGTGCTCAAGCGCTTCGTGAACGGGGCGGACGGCGAGGCGTTCTTCCAGAAGCGGGCGCCGTCGTCCCGGCCTGAGTGGATCGGGACCGTGGAGCTGAGCTTCCCCTCCGGGCGGACCGCCCAGGAGGTGGTGATCTCCGACGCGGCGGGCCTGGCCTGGGTGGTGAACCTGGGCTGCATCGACCTGAACCCGCACCCGGTCCGGGCCGCCGACCTGGACCACCCGGATGAGCTCCGGGTGGACCTGGACCCGGTCCCCGGCGTGCCGTACCGGCAGGTCCTCCAGGTCGCGCTGGTCGCCCGGGCGGTGCTGGCCGAGCACGGCCTGACCGCCTGGCCGAAGACGTCCGGCTCGCGCGGCTTCCACGTCTACGCGCCGATCCTTCCCCGCTGGACGTTCACCCAGGTCAGGTCCTGCGCGGTCGCGCTGGCGCGGGAGATCGAGCGGCGGGCGCCCGGCCTGGCCACTTCCCGCTGGTGGAAGGAGGAGCGGCACGGGGTGTTCGTCGACTACAACCAGAACGCCAAGGACCGCACGGTCGCCTCGGCGTACTCGGTCCGGCCGGTCCCGCAGGCCCGCGTCTCCGCGCCGCTGCGCTGGGACGAGGTGCCAGAGTGCGACCCGGATGCGTTCACCGTCGCCAGCATGCCGGCCCGGTTCGCGCGCGCCGGCGACCCCTGGGCCGGGATGGGCGAGTCGGCCGGCTCCCTGGAGTCGCTGCTCGAGCTGGCGGAGCGGGACCGCCGGGCCGGGCTGCCCGACGCGCCCTGGCCGCCGCACTTCGCCAGGCAGGAGGGCGAGGACCCGCGGGTGCAGCCGTCGCGGCGGCGCCGGGCCGGGGCCGCCGGGGCCGGGGCCGCCGGGGCCGGGGCGGGCCAGCCGGAGGTGGCCGCGCCCGCCCCCGGGAAGAGCTACGGGGCCAGCGGGCGGCGCCGGACCGCGATGCCGCTGATCGAGGTGGCCCGCGCGGCCACCTTGCCGCAGGCGCTGGCCGGCCTGGAACGCTGGAAGCGGCGCCATCCGGAGGCCGCCGCGCGCCTGGAGCCCGCCGACGTCCTGGTGGACTCGATGCGCGGCCGCTCGTCCACCTGGACCAGGATCCGGCTGAACCTGCGGCACGTGCCGCCGGAACTGCGTCCGCCGCAGGAGGAACTGGAGGTCGATTACGATCCGTGGGCCTCCGCCCATCCGACGCGGACGTCAGGTGACACGGGCATCACGTGATTCGCCGTCCTTCAAACTGCGGCACACTAGCCCTATGCCAAGTTTGCATACCCGAGCCACCCGCCTGGCGCCCGCCGCCTGCGCGCTCGGCCTGCTGCTGGCCGCCTGCAGCGGCTCCAGCACTCCCGCGGCGAGCCACAGCGCAGCGCCGCTCACGCCGTCGCCGAGCTCCGCGTCGCCGAGCACGGCCGGCGAGCCGGCCACCGGCAACGGCGCGATCGCGGCGATCAAGTCGAACTGGGCGGAGTTCTTCAGCGCCAAGACGCCGATCGCCCGGCGGCTCGCACTGCTGCAGAACGGCCAGGCGTTCGCCGCCGTGATCCGCGCCCAGGCGAGCTCGCCGCTCGCGCTCGCGGCGACCTCCCGGGTGACCAAGGTGACGCTGACCGGGACCGACCAGGCGGCGGTCACCTACGAGATCCTGGTCAGCGGCAAGGTCGCGCTGCCCGGCCAGGCGGGCGTGGCCGTCTACCAGGACGGCGTCTGGAAGGTGGGGGACGCCAGCTTCTGCGCGCTGCTCAAGCTGCAGAACGGCGGGAAGGCATCCGGCCTGCCGCCTGGCTGCCCGCACTAGCCGGGTGGCCGCGCTCCCCGGGGCGGGAACCGCCGACCGCAGGCAGCCGCTGGCGCTGGCGACGCTGTGCACGGTCCTGTTCCTGACGTTCCTCGACACCACGATCGTCAGCGTCGCGCTGGCCAGCATCCAGACCGAGCTGCACGCCGGGGTGTCGGCCCTGCAGTGGGTGGTCGGCGCCTACGCGCTGACGTTCGCCAGCGCCATGCTGATCTTCGGCATGGTCGGCGACCAGTTCGGCCGCAAGCGGGTGCTGCTGATCGGGGTCGGCACGTACTGCGCGGGAGCGGTGCTGACCGCGCTGTCGGCGACGATCGCCCCGGCCACGGCCACCGGGAGCCGGCCGGCGGCGATCCCCCTGCTGCTGGCCGGCCGGGCCGTGATGGGCCTGGGCGCGGCGGCCAGCGAGCCGGGCACGCTGTCGATGCTCCGCCACCTCTACCCGGACCTGCGCCAGCGGAACCGGGCGCTCGGCGTGTGGGCCGCGGTCTCCGGGTTCTCGCTCGCCCTCGGCCCGGTCTTCGGCGGCGCGCTGGTCGGCGCCTGGAACTGGCGCGCGGTCTTCTGGTTCGACGTGACGTTCGGGGCGGCCGCGTTCGTCGCGGCGGCCCGCTTCCTGCCGGAGAACGCCGACCCGGACGCGCGGCGGATCGACATCGCCGGCGGCCTGCTCGGCGCCTCGGCGCTGGCCGCGCTGATCTTCGCGGTCATCAACGCCGAGAGCTCCGGGTTCGCCTCGCCGCCGGTGATCGCGCTGCTGTGCGTGTCCGCCGCCGCCGGCGCCCTGTTCGGCTGGCACGAGAGCCGGAACCCGCACCCGCTGCTGGACCTGCGCTTCCTGCGGGTGCCGCGGTTCGCCACGCCGAACGTCGCCGCGTTCGGCACCTATTTCTCGACCTTCGCGATCTTCTTCTTCACCGCGCTGTTCCTCACCGAGGTCTCCGGCTACACCGGCTTCCAGATCGCCGAGATCTTCCTTCCGATGACCGCGCTGATGATCCTCGCCTCGCTGCTGGCGGGCCGGTGGACCAGCGTGGTCGGCATCCGCTGGTCGCTGGCCGCCGGGTCCGCGATGTTCGCCGGCGGGCTGATCTGGGCCAACGCGGTGATCAGCCCGAACCCGCCGTTCGGCGAGCTCGCGGTCGCGCTGGCGCTGAGCGGCATCGGGATCGGGACGTGCGTGGTGCCGCTCACCTCCTCGGTGCTGACCGCCGTGCCGCCGGAGCGCTCCGGCATGGCCGCCTCGGCGACCAACACCAGCCGCGAGGTCGGCGCGGTGATCGGCGTGGCCGTGCTCGGCTCGCTGGTCAACGGCCAGCTGCACTCCAGCCTGGTGGCGCGGCTGAACGAGCTGCACATCCCGGCGACCTTCCAGTCGATCGTGATCGAGGCGCTGGAGACCGGCGGCGTCCCGTCAAGCGGCAGGTCGCCGGGCCAGCAGGCGCCGCCCGGGGAGGGCAAGCTGGTGCAGGAGGTGATCCGCGCCGCCTACTCGGCGTTCCAGTCCGGCCTGCACGTGGCCCTGTCGGTGTCGGCGGTCATCATGGCGGTCGTCGCGGTCCTCGCGCTGGTGACCCTGCGCGGGGGGACAAGTCCCGCTCCGGTGGCGCTGCCGGAGCCGTCAGCCGATCCGCCAGCCCGGCAGGCGGGTCACTGACCTCGACGACCTTGGTCCGCGAGCGCGCCCCGGCGGCGAGCCGCACCGAGCGCCTGGGCACGCCGAGCGCGCCGGCGACGGCGGCGAGCGCCGCCTCGGTCGCCCTGCCGCCGGTCGCCCGCTCGCTCACCCACACGCCGAGCACGGGCTGTCCCGGCGGGCCTGCCGGCCCGCCCGCCGTCACCGCGCCGCCGCCCGCCGGCCCGCCCGCGCCGCCGGCCTGCGGGCCTGGCGGCCCGGTCCTGGCCGCCAGGAAGTCCACCCTCGGCCGCGATGCGCCGGGATGGACCCGGATCGTGACCCGCAGCCGCTCGCTCACCGGCTCATCATCGCACCGCCCCCGGCACGGTCCTCGCCTCGCGCCACGCCTGCCCGCCCGCGGCGCTCCCGGCCACGCGCCGGACGCCGACGATCATGACAGCGGGCTCGCCGCGACGCGGCTATGCTCTGAGCCGTCCGATCCGAGCGCCAACCGACCCTCAGACGCACCGATGTCGTCAGCCCCGCCACGCCCGGCAGCAGGTCCGCGAGCCGCCACCCGGGCCGCCGCACCCGCCCGGCTGGCCGCCGCACCCGCCCGGCTGGCCGCCGCACCCGCCCGGCTGGCCGCCGCACCCGCCCGGCTGGCCGCCGCACCCGCCCGGCTGGCCGCCGCACCCGCCCGGCTGGCCGCCGCACCCGCCCGGTGCGCCGCCGCCCCGGCTGCCGCCCTCGCCCTCGCAGCCGCCCTCGCCCTCGCCGCCTGCGCGGGCAAGCCCGCCATCGCCGCCCGGCGGCCCGCCACGCCCGCGCGCGCCGGCGCGCGCACGGCCAGCTCCAGCCGTGCGGCGACTCCCACGCCGTCGCCCGCCACGCCCGGGCCGTCTTTCGCCACGCCCACCCCGCTGCCGGTCGCCCCGGGAAGCGGGCGCCTGCGCCAGACCACGGCCCGGCCGCGGGCGCGCGGCCGGGCGTTCGAGGCGATGATCACCGACCTGTGGCTGGCGGTGCGGGCCGGCCAGCCGGGCCTGGCCCTGCCGGCGTTCTTCCCCGAGGCCGCGTACGAGCAGGTGAAGGCGATCTGGGATCCGGCCGCCGACTGGAGGAACCGCCTGTGGCTGGACTTCCGGCTGGACGTGCGGGCCGCCCACGCGCTCCTCGGCAGGCATCCGGGCGCGGCCCGCCTGATCCGGGTGATCGTCCCCTCGTCGCAGGCCGCCTGGATCGGCCCCGGGGCGTGCTACAACAAGGTCGGCTACTGGCACGTCGCGAACTCGCGGGTGGTCTACCGGCTGCATGGCCAGGTCCGCTCGTTCGGGATCGCCTCGCTGATCTCCTGGCGCGGCGTCTGGTACGTGGTCCACTTCGGCGGCGTGGTCCGCGGGCCGGTCGGGCTGGTGGACGCGCCCGCGGCCGGCCCTGGCTACCCCGGCCCGCCGGGGGGCTGCTGACGGCCCCGCCCGGTCATCAGGCCGCGGGCAGCCCCGGGCCGGCCGGCCCGGCCGGTCAGGCCGCGGGCAGCACCTCGGCGGCGAGCAGCTCCAGGTGCGCGATGTCGGACAGGTCGAGCACCTGCAGGTACATCCGCTGCGCGCCGATCGCCGCGAAGCGCTTGATCTTGGCGATGATCTCCCCTGGCGTCCCTGCGAGCCCGTGCTGCCGCAGCTCGTCGGGCTGCCTGCCGATCGCCGCGGCGCGCCGCGCCAGCTCGGCCTCGTCCCGGCCGCAGCAGACCACCTGGGCGGCCGAGTAGATCACCGAGGATTCCGCGCGCCCGGCCGCCCGGACCGCCGCGCGCACCCGGCCGAACGCCGCCTCGGTGCCGTCCACCGCGTCGAACGCGACGTTGTACTCGTCGGCGTAGCGGGCCGCCAGGCGCGGCGTCCGCTCCCGGCCGCCCCCGCCGATGATCACCGGAGGCCGCGGGCGCTGCGCCGGCTTGGGCAGCGCCGGGGAATCCCGCACCGTGTAGTGCCGCCCGGCGAACGAGAACCGCTCCCCCTCGGGGGCCGCCCACAGGCCGGTGATCACCGCCAGCTGCTCGTCCAGCATCTCGAACCGCTCGCCGAGCGGAGGGAACGCCAGCCCGTAGGCGCGGTGCTCGTCCTCGAACCAGCCGGCCCCCAGGCCCAGCTCGACCCTGCCGCCGCTCATCTGGTCCACCTGGGCGACGCTGACCGCGAGCGGCCCCGGGTGCCGGAACGTGACGGGTGAGACGAGGGTGCCGAGCCGGATCCGCGAGGTCTGGACGGCCAGGGCGGCGAGGGTGATCCAGGCGTCGGTCGGCCCGGGCAGGCCGCTGACCGGCCCCATCTTCAGGTAGTGGTCGGAGCGGAAGAAGCCGTCGAACCCGAGGTCCTCGGCGGCCCGTGCGACGCGCAGCAGGGTCGCGTAGTCGGCGCCCTGCTGCGGCTCGGTGAAGATGCGCAGTTGCATGGCGGCCATCCTGCCTCACCGCCCGGCCGCGCGCTCAGCGTCCCTCCGGCGAAAGGAGCGCGACGCACTCGACGTGGTGCGTCATGGGGAACGCGTCGAACGCCCGCAGCTGGTCCAGCTTCCAGCCCCGGGCCCCGAGCATCGCCAGGTCACGGGCGAGCGTCGCGGGGTCGCACGAGACGTAGGCGATCCGGCGCAGCCGCCCCGCGGCCAGCGCCGCGATCACGTCCCGGCCGGCGCCCGCGCGCGGGGGATCCAGCACCGCGACGGCCGCACCGGCCAGCCCGATCCGCCGGAGCACCTCGCCGGCCTCCCCCTGGTGCACCCGCGCCCACGGCGCCGGGCGCAGGTTCCGCCGGGCATCACGGACGGCCGCCGGGTCGCGCTCCACGCCGATCACCGTCCCGGCCGGGCCGACCGCCGCGGCCAGGACCCCGGCGAACAGGCCGGCCCCGCAGAACAGGTCGAGCGCGGTCTCGCCCGGCTGCGGGGCCAGGCCGTCGAGCACGGCCCGGGCGAGCACGCCGGCCGCCGCAGGGTGCACCTGCCAGAACCCGGACGCCGCCACGCGCCAGTCCCGGCCGGCCGCCCGCTGGGTGAGGAACCGCCGCGACGGCTCGCCCCGGCCGCGGCGGTCCTGGACGGTCACGGCCCGCTCGCCGGCCGCAGGGGCCACCGTGACCTCGACGGCGCTCGCGCCGGGCCAGCGCCGCCCGGTCACCTCGCGCACCCCCGCCAGCGGGTGGGCGATCAGGCAGTCGCCGACCGGCACGATCTCGTGCGAGCGGTGCCGGCGCAGCCCCGCGCGGCCGCTGGCATCCACCGCGAGCCTGACCCGGGTCCGCCAGCCGAGCCCGGGGACGCCGGCCTTCGTCCCGGCGGCCGGCTCAGCCTCATCGCCCGGGAGCGGCTCGACCGTCACCACCCGCTCGATGCCGGCGATGCGCCGCAGCTGGCCGGCGACCACCCGCGCCTTGAGCTCGCGCTGCAGCGGCAGGCCGGCGTGCTGCCAGTCGCAGCCCCCGCACCCCCCGGGCCCGGCGTGCCGGCAGGGCGGCTCGGTCCGGCCGGGCGCCGGGCGCCCGACCTGGACCGCCTCGGCGCGGGCGAACCGGGTCGTCGCCTGGGTCACCACGGCGCGCACCCGCTCGCCCGGCAGCGCGTGCCTGACGAACACGACCAGGCCCGCCGCCTGGCCGTCGCCGCCGGACGGCCGGGCCACGCACCAGCCGCCGTGCGCCACGTCGCCGACCTCCAGGTCGAGCATCTCCCCGGCCACGGGCGGGGCACCGGTCCGCGCGGTCACGCTCACCATCGTGCCGCCTGCCCGCCGGCGCCGGCGCCACGGGGGCCGGCGGCCCGCGCGGAGCCGGCGCGGCGCGGGCCGGCCCCGGCTCGCGGGCCGGCCCCGGCTAGAACTACCCGCTACGAGGGCATAACGTGTGCTGGGCACCTGCTGCTGGAAGGATGATCGTGCACATCGTGATCATGGGGTGCGGGCGCGTCGGTTCCACCCTCGCCCACATCCTGGAGGACCAGGGCCACTCCGTCTCCGTCATCGACCAGGACCCCGAGGCGTTCCGCAAGCTGCGGCCGGGATTCCGCGGAGGCAAGATCACCGGGATCGGGTTCGACCGCGACGTGCTGATCGAGGCCGGGATCGAGAAGGCGGACGCCTTCGCCGCGGTGAGCAGCGGCGACAACTCCAACGTGATCGCGGCCCGGGTGGCCAGGGAGTCCTTCGGCGTGACCCGGGTCGCCGCCCGCATCTACGACCCGCGCCGTGCCGAGGTCTACCAGCGGCTCGGCATTCCCACCGTGGCGACCGTGCGGTGGACGGCCGACCAGATGCTGCGCCGGCTGATGCCCGAGGGGCCGGCCACGCTGTGGCGCGACCCGACCGGCACCGTCGTCCTGGCCGACCTGAGCTGCTGCGACGAATGGCTCGGCGAGAAGGTCAGCGAGCTGGAGGCCGCCGCCGGGACGCGAGTGGCGTTCATCTCCCGGCTCGGCGAGGCGCTCATCCCCGGCCCGGCCACCGTGGTCCAGCAGGGCGACGTCCTCCACGTGATCGCCAAGGAATCCGACCTGGACCGGATCGCGTCGGTATTCTCCAGGCCGGCGGAACCGGGGAAGGGCGGCCGGTGATGCGCGTCGCGATCGCCGGCGCCGGGGCGGTCGGCCGGTCCATCGCCAAGGAGCTCCTGGAGAACGGCCACGAGGTGCTGCTGATCGACCGGAACCCCAAGGCGATCAAGGTCTACAGCGTGCCGCGGGCCGAGTGGCTGCTCGCCGACGCGTGCGAGATCAGCTCGCTCGACGAGGCGGGCCTGGAGCGCTGCAACGCCGTGATCGCCGCGACCGGGGACGACAAGGTGAACCTCGTGGTCTCCCTGCTGGCCAAGACCGAGTACGGGGTGCCCCGGGTGGTGGCCAGGATCAACCACCCGAACAACGAGTGGCTGTTCAACGAGTCGTGGGGGGTCGACGTCGCCGTGTCCACGCCGCGGCTGCTGTCGGCCCTGGCCGAGGAGGCGGTGAGCGTCGGCGACCTGGTGCGGCTGATGACGTTCCGGCAGAGCGCGGCGAGCCTGGTGGAGCTGACCATGCCCGCCGATGCCCCCCTGGTCGGCCAGCGGATCGGGTCGATCGAGTGGCCGGCCGACACCGCGCTGGTGGCGATCCTGCGCGACGGCCGCGTGATCGTGCCGAACCCGGACGACCCGCTGGAGGCCGGCGACGAGCTGCTGTTCGTCACCAGCGAGGACGTCGAGCACGACCTGGCGGCGCTGCTCGCTAGCGGGTCTCGGTGATCTCGGGGCCGCGCTCGAACGGGTTGCGCAGCTCCCAGCCGGATCCGGACGGCCCGGCCAGGCCCTGCTCGGCGAGCTGCTCGTCGAGCGCCCGCTGCGCCTCCTCGGGCAGCCGGACCTCCAGCGGCTCCCTGGGCGGCGCCGGGTAGTCCCCGCGGACCACGACCACGTCGGCGAACACCTCCTCGAAGCCGGCCGCCAGCCGGTCGTCGGCCGCGGCCGGGCCGCTGAGCACGCCGCGCAGGAACCACCGCGGGCCGTCGGCGCCGAGGAACCGCACCGGGGCGGTCCGGCCGTCGCGCCCGGGCGCCGTCGCCGCGGGTTCCTGGCCGGCCAGCGGGATGGTCCCGCGCAGCTCGGGGCCGAACCGGCCGGCGATCTCCGCGCACCGGCCGCCCGAGCCGGCCAGGTTCTCCGCGATCTCGCGCCGGACCTCCTCCCACAGGCCCGTGCTCTTCGGCGCGGCGAACGCCTGCAGCTGCAGCCCGCTGTCGCCCTGGACGACCGCGACCCAGGCGCCCTCCTCCTCGGAGAGGTTGATCTGGACGTCGAACTCGTCGCGGACGGGGATCAGCAGGCTGCCGCAGTCGACCCGCTCGGCCGGCGGGTAGTCGTCGGCCGCGTCCCACGGCCCGCCGCCGGCCGGGCGGGCCGCCGGGCCGGCGGCCCGCCCGGCCGCTGCGGCGGCGCCGGGCCACTCGCCGGGCGGCCCGGTGCCGCCGGCGCCCCGTCCGGCCCGGCCGGCGCCCTCACGGTCACGCCGTCGCCACACGCGCTGCTCCTTCCCGGTGAACGGGCCCGCCCCGCGGGCCCGCCCCCGTCGGCTGGATCACGGCGGTCCCGGTCACGGCTGACCGGCCCCGCCCGCGGCCGCGCCGGCCGGCTCGCCCCCGTCACGGCGCCCGGCGCCCCCGGAGCGCGGCCCGCCCGCGCTCCCGGCGACCGCCCCGGCGTCCGCCTCGCCCGCCGCGTGGCCGCCGGTGGAGCCGAATCCGCCGTCGCCCCGCGCCGAGCCGGGAAGGACGGCGACCTCGTGAATCCGCGCCCGCTCCACCCGCTGGATCACCAGCTGCGCGATCCGGTCGCCGCGCCGGAACCTGACCGTGCTGGCCCGGTCGGTGTTGATCAGCGGAACCCGGATCTCCCCCCGGTAGCCGGCGTCGACCGTGCCGGGCGCGTTCACCAGCGTCACCCCGTGCCGGACGGCCAGGCCCGACCGCGGGTGAACGAACGCGGCGTACCCGTCGGGCAGCGCGATCGCGATCCCGGTCGGGACGAGCGCGCGCTCGCCGGGGCCAAGCTCCACGTCGGCGGCGGCGTACAGGTCGAGGCCGGCATCGCCCGGATGGGCGCGCGCGGGCAGCGGCAGGCCCGGGTCGAGGCGCCGGACCAGGATGTCGACCGCGTCGCGCGGGGTGCTCATCGCCGCCTCCCCGGGACCGGCTCGGCCCGGGCGCCGTGCTGGCCGGCCTGCGCGCGCTCCCCGCCGGGGCGCTCCCGCTGGCGCGCGGGCTCCGGCCGCGCGGGCTCCGGGCGCGCGGCCGGCGGGGTGCCCCCGAGATGGTCGCCGGGCGCGCCCGCCGCGCCAGCCCCGGGTCTGCCGGCCGCGGGCCCAGGGCCGCGCTCGCCGGCCTGCCCGGCGGGCCCTGGCGCCATGCCCGGCTCCGGGCCGTCGGCCGCCTCGCCCGGTGCCGGCCGGGAGCCCGGCGGCCCCGGGCCCTCCGGCGCCCGCTGGCTGCCAGCCTCCCCGTCACCACGCAGGTGCGGCAGCGCGTAGGTGGCGACCGCGGCCACCGGAACCGCCACGATCGCCCCGGGAATGCCCGCGACGATGCCGCCGACCGCCAGGGCGACGATGATCGCCAGCGGGTGCAGCCGCACGATCCGTCCCACGACCAGCGGCTGGAGCAGGTGGCTCTCCAGCTGGTTCTCGGCCAGGAAGACCACCAGCAGGATGAGCGCGGCGACCCATCCCCTCGTCGCCAGCGTGACCGTGATCGCCAGCGCCCCGACCACGAGGATCCCGATCAGCGGCACGTAGGCGGCGAGGAAGACCAGGATCACCAGCGGGACCAGGAGCGGCACGCCGAGCAGCCACAACGCCAGGCCGATGAACAGCGCGTGGATGGCGGCCACCGCCGTGGTGCCGCGGACGTAGCCGACCAGCGCCTGCCAGCCCGCGTCGCCGGCCCGGCTCACCCGCTCGCGGGACGGCGGCCGGAAGCCGCTGATCAGCCAGGACCAGATCCGGTGCCCGTCCTTGAGCAGGAAGAACGTGATGAAGACCGTCAGGATCAGGCCGGTCAGCACCTCCAGGAAGTACCGGCCGCCGGTCAGGACGGTGCCGGCCACCAGGCCCTTGTGCGAGGCAAGGTAGCTCAGCAGCTTGCCGGAGAGCTCCTCCAGGCGGGCGTTGTTCAGCCGGAACGGCGGCCCGGCCAGGTAGAGCTGCACCTCGCGCACCGTGCGCTGGACCTCGGCGACCAGCCGGGGGTAGTCGGCCTGGACCCGGTTGGCGATCAGCATCCCCAGGCCGGCCAGGACCGCGATCGCGACGAGCAGCGTGCTCCAGGTGGCGGCGAGCGCGGGCATGCCGATCCGGCGCAGCCGCGCGGTGAGGGGCTGCAGCAGGGCCGTGAGCAGCAGCGCCGCGATCATCGGCAGGACGAGCAGCCGCAGCGCGTCCGCCACCCGGAACGCCAGGTACGCCACGGCGGCGACCAGCAGCAGGCACAGGGACCACGTCGCCGCCCGCAGCAGGAGGCCGGGAACGCCGAGCCCGGCCGCCCCGTCGGCCGCCAGCCACGGGCGGCCGTGGTGCTCGCCCGCCTTCTCGCCGGGAGCCGCGGCCGCCTGGCCGGGAGCCGCGGCCGCCTGGCCGGCAGCCGCGGCCGCGCCTTCGCCGGGCGGCGCGCCCGGGGCGCCCTGGCTCGCGGCGGGAAGCCCGGTACCGGGCCCGCGCGCGCCGTCCCGGCCCGCGTCCTCGCCGGGGCCCGGCGTCCCGGCGCGGCCAGGCCACGGCCCGCGCCCGGCAGGCCCGTGCCGCGCCGCCCCGGGCCGCTGGCGCCCGCCCGACGCCACGGCACGGAGCCTGCCCGCGAGCTCGCGGGCCGCCTGTGCGACCGAACTGCCGTCCGTGCTCATGTCCTCTCCGCCCCGCCGGGGCCGCGCAGGGCTCCCGGGCGCCCGGCCAGGGCACCCGCCCGGCGGCCGTGCCCTCACCGCGGAACGTACCGCCCCGGCGCCGACTCCTCGCGAAGCCGCGCCGCATCGCCACGATAGCCGCTCGCGGGGCGGGACGGCCCGCGCGGCGCCCCGGGCGCTCCGCCTCCGATAGCCTGTAGGCGCCGGCACCGCCCATGCGGTTGCCCACGGACTCTCAGGGAGGGCGAGCGGGACCATGCCCACCTACCGCGAGCGGCTGCGCGTGCCGCTGACCTGGTGGCTGAGCGCGCTGGCGTGCGTGCTCCTGCTGGGCTCCATGCTGTGGGCGGGCTTCAGCCTGACGGTGGCCGCGGCGGTCTACGCGGTCCTCGGCTCGCTCACCGCCGCCCTGCTGCTGAACTGGGGCGCCGCGACGATCGAGGTGACCGCCGGCCACCTGCGGGCCGGGCGCGAGCGGCTGCCGCTCGGCGAGATCGGCGAGGCGACTGCCCTCGACCGCGGCCAGGTCCGCCAGCTCCTCGGCCCGCGCGCCAACCCGGCCGCGTTCCTGCTGATCAGGCCGTACCTGCGGGGCGCCGTCTACGTCGCGGTCGCCGGGCGGCCCGCGCGGCACCCGTACTGGCTGGTCGCCACGCGCCGGCCGGCCGAGCTGGCGGCCGCGATCGAGCGGGCCAGGCGCGAGATCGACCCGGCCGGGCCGCGGGAAGGTGCCACCCTGACCACTCGGGCACCTCAGGCCGGCGCGGGCGCCGCATCCGCACGGGCCGCTCACCAGGGGAGGGCGTCGGATGGCCGGTAAGGGCGAGGACCCCGGCGCGAAGGCCGCCAGCGCGCTCGCGGGCGCCGTCGCCGCGTACCTGGCTCGCAAGGCGATCAGCGCCGCGTGGACGAGGATCACCGGCCGCAAGCCGCCGGAGAAGGACGCCGGGCGCCACGTGGCGCTCGGCGAGGCCGTCGCCTGGGCGGTGATCCTCGGGGCGGGCGTGGGGGCGGCGCGGGTGGTCGCCGTCCGGGCGGCGACGCGCCGGCCCCGGCGCGATCTGGGCGGAATGGAAGGGTGAGCCCGCGGCAGGCCCTAGTCTTGTCGCGTGCATTCCAAGGACCGTTCCCGGCTCTCGTTCAAGATCCTCTACGCGCTCCGCCACCCGGGCCGGATCGCCAGTTACGCCAGGCGCAGGACCCGCGACGCCTGGCTGTGGATGCGCTCGCCGGACCATGTCTCCTACTACCGGGCGGTGATGCGCTCGGACGCGGCGCGCAGCAGCAAGGCTGCCGTGGGGAGCCACACGCACGAGTCCTGGCTGCAGATCGGGCAGCTCCAGTTCGACTACGCGGTCAGCCACGGCCTCAAGCCGCAGATGCGGATGCTGGAGATCGGGTGCGGGAACCTGCGCGCCGGGCGGCTGTTCATCGACTACCTCGAGGCCGGCCACTACTACGGCATCGACATCTCCCCCGACATCCTGCTCGCCGCCCAGGACACCATCGCCGAGTACCGGCTGCAGGCCAAGCTGCCGCACCTGGCGCTCGTCGGCGACCTGACGTTCCGCTTCCTGCCCGACGCGGCCTTCGACTTCGTCCACGCGCACAGCGTGTTCTCCCACTCGCCGATCGAGGTCATCGACGAGTGCCTGGCGCACGTGGGCCGCGTCATGGCGCCGGGAGCGTTCTTCGACTTCACCTTCGACCGGACGGAGGGCGCCGAGCACCAGGTCCTGCACGAGGACTTCTACTACCGGACGGAGACCCTGCTCGCCCTCGCCGCCAGGCACGGGCTGACCGCCACCTACATGGCGGACTGGGAGGAGACCGGGCACCCGCAGTCCAAGATCCGCGTCACGCTGCCCGCCGGGGAGGCGTAGCGCCCGCGGCCCCCCTGTCCGGATCGGGCCGGGCCGACCACACTGGGACGGTGGGCGCCCGGCCGGGCCGGCGCGCCGGGTCCTCGTGGGAGCCGCACCCGCAGGAGGGGGAGATGGCCGGGCAGCATGTCCCGCACGTCCTCGCGATCGTCCTGGCCGGCGGGGCCGGCAAGCGGCTGGCACCGCTCACCGACGACCGCGCCAAGCCCGCGGTGCCGTTCGGCGGCCTGTACCGGCTCATCGACTTCGCGCTGTCGAACCTGGTCAACGCCGGCTGCCGCCGCATCTGCGTGCTGACCCAGTACAAGTCCCACAGCCTGGACCGGCACATCACGACCACGTGGCGGCTGAGCACCCTGCTCGGCAACTACGTCACCCCGGTGCCCGCCCAGCAGCGGCTCGGCCCCCACTGGTACACCGGCTCCGCGGACGCCATCTACCAGTCCCTCAACCTGATCTACGACGACAGGCCCGAGCTGGTCGCGGTGTTCGGCGCCGACCACGTGTACCGGATGGACATGATGCAGATGGTCGATCAGCACCTGGCGCACGGCGCGGGCGTGACCGTCGCCGCGATCCCGGTCCCCCGGCAGGGCGCCGGGTCCTTCGGCGTGATCCGGACCGGCCCCGACGGCCGGACGGTCGAGGAGTTCCTGGAGAAGCCGGCGGACCCGCCGCCGCTGCCCGGGCGGCCGGACCTGTGCTACGCGTCCATGGGCAACTACGTGTTCGGCACCGAGGTGCTGGTGGACGCGCTGCGCCAGGACGCGGCCGACGATTCGAGCAGCCACGACATGGGCGGCGACATCCTGCCGATGCTCGCCAAGCAGGGCCGCGCCCAGGCCTACAACTTCCTGGACAACCAGGTCCCGGGCGCCGGCCCGCGCGACGCCGGGTACTGGCGCGACGTCGGGACGCTCGACTCGTACTTCGAGGCCCACATGGACCTGTGCGCGGTGCACCCGGTCTTCAACCTCTACAACGACCGGTGGCCGATCCTGACCTACGTGCCCTCCCTGCCGCCGGCCAAGTTCGTCCACGACAGCGGCGACCGGGTCGGGCGCGCCGTCAACAGCCTGGTGAGCAACGGGGTGATCGTCTCCGGCGGCCTGGTCCTGGAGTCGGTCCTGTCCCCCGGCGTCCGGGTGAACAGCTGGTCGCGCGTGGAGCGGTCGGTGATCATGCACAACACCACGATCGGCAGGCACGCGGTGGTGCGGGACGCGATCCTGGACAAGAACGTCGTCGTCCCGGAGGGCGCGGTCGTCGGGGTCGACAAGGACCACGATCGCGCGCGCGGCTTCGTCGTCTCCCCCGGGGGGATCACCGTGGTCGGCAAGGGCCAGGAAGTCGCCGCGTGAGCCGGCCCGGCCCGGCCGGCGGCCCGCCCGCGGGGTCCCTGCGGGTGGCGCTGCTGACCAGGGAGTACCCGCCCGAGGTCTACGGCGGCGCCGGCGTCCACGTCGGCTACCTGGCGCGCGAGCTGCGCGGCCTGGTCCGCCTCACCGTGCACTGCCAGGGCGCCGACCGGCCCGGCGCGGTGGCCCACCGGCCGTGGGAGCGCCTGGCCGGCGCCGACCGGGTGCTCGGCGTGCTCTCCGCCGACCTGTCCATGGCCGCCGCCGCCGGGGCGCCCGGCGGGCCGGCCGACCTGGTCCACTCCCACACCTGGTACGCGAACCTCGCCGGGCACCTGGCCAGCGCCCTGTACGCGATCCCCCACGTGATGACCATGCACTCGCTCGAGCCGCTGCGCCCGTGGAAGGCCGAGCAGCTCGGCGGCGGCTACGCCGTCTCCTCGTGGTGCGAGCGGGTCGCGGTCGAGTCGGCCGCCGCCGTGATCGCGGTGTCGTCGGCCATGCGCTCGGACGTCCTGGCGACCTACCCGGACCTGGACCCCGGCCGGGTCCACGTGATCCGCAACGGCATCGACGCCGCCGAGTACGCTCCCGACCCGGCCACCGACGCGCTCGCCCGCCACGGCATCGACCCGGGACGGCCAACGGTCGCGTACGTGGGCCGGATCACCCGGCAGAAGGGGCTGCCCGTGCTCCTGCGCGCGGCCGAGCGGCTCGACCCGGCGGTGCAGCTGGTGATCTGCGCCGGGCAGGCGGACACCGAGGAGCTGGCCGCGGAGGTCGGGAGCCTGGCCGAGGGCCTGCGGCGGGCCCGGCCCGGCGTGGTGTGGATCAGCGGGATGCTGCCCAGGCGCGAGGTGATCCAGATCCTGAGCCACGCCACGGTGTTCGCCTGCCCCTCGCTGTACGAGCCGCTCGGCATCGTGAACCTGGAGGCGATGGCCTGCGGCACGGCCGTGGTCGCCTCGGACGTCGGCGGCATCCCTGAGGTCGTCCAGCACGGCCGGACCGGGCTGCTAGTGCCGCCGGGCGACCCCGGGCTGCTCGCCGAGGCGATCGGCGCCCTGGTCGCCGACCCCGGGCGGGCCGCGGCGATGGGCCGGGCCGGCCGCCGCAGGGCCGCGGAGGAGTTCAGCTGGGCGGCCGTCGCGGCGCAGACGGCCGCGCTCTACGAGGACGTCGCCGCGGCCCGCCCGCGCGCCCGCTGACCGGCCCGGGCCGGGGGGCCGGCCGTCCGGCGCGGAATCCGCGGCCTCGGCGGGCCGGGTCCCGGGCGGCCACCGCCGGCGAGCCGGCCGGCCTCAGGTGACCGAGCCGGCCGCCGCGCCGGTCACCCGCTCGCCCCACCGGGCGATCTCGGCCTCCAGGTCCAGCGGGCCGACCAGCGGGCCCGTGGCGCGCTCCCGCTCCCAGTGCTCGGCGGGCACCCGCCACATGACCTCGAACTCGATCCCGCTCGGGTCCTTCGCGTACAGGGACTTCGAGACCCGGTGGTCGCTGGAGCCGACCAGGGCGCCGCGCCGCGCCAGCCTGTCCCGGATGTCGGCCAGCTCGGCGAGCGTCCCGACCTCCCAGGCCAGGTGGTACAGGCCGAGCTGCGGCCCGGCCGGGGCGGCGGCTCCCGGCGCGGCGAACAGGCCGAGGTCATGGTCGTTGGCCGAGCCCGGTGCCCGCAGGAACGCGGCCCGGCCCGGGATCTCGGCGGCTACCTCGAAGCCGAGGACCTCGCGGTAGAAGCCGACGGACGCGGCCACGTCGCGGACGTAGAGCACCGCATGGTTGAGGCGGCGTACTGGCATCTGAGCCTCCTGCGCATCGGTTCGGTAGGGACAATGCCCCCTGGCCCGCCCGGATTCCCGGGCCGGCCCCGCCGCTTCGGCCTGGCCGCGCCTGCCGGGCCGGCGCGGGGTCAGTAGGCCGGGACGGCGCCCGGCCCGGCCAGCCCGGTTCGCTGGGCGACGCCGAAATCGTCATCGATCAGCACCACGTCCCGTCCGGCGGCGTCAAGCAGCGATGCGGCTACCGACGCCCGGTAGCCGGCCTGGCAGTGGACCCAGATCTCCCCGTCCGGCACCTCGCCGGCCCGGCGGGGAAGCTCATGCAGCGGGATGTGCACGGCGCCGTCGATGCGGGCCGCCCGCCATTCCGAGTCCCGCCGCACGTCCAGCAGGACGACCGCCCGCCGCCCGCGCGCCCGCCGGTAGCCGGCGAAGTCCTCGACCGGATAGCGGGCCAGCTCCTGCCCGTCGGCCCAGTCCTGCGGCGGCCCCGCGGCCGCCGCGGCGATCCGGTCGATGCCGATCCGCGCCAGCTCGCGCTGCGCCGCGGTGACCTGCCCGGGAGCCTGGCCGATCAGCGTCAGGGGCGTCCCCCACGGGATCAGCCAGCCCAGGTAGGTGGCGAGGTTGTCGCCGAACTCGAAGTGCAGCGCGCCGCGCAGGTGCCCGGCCGCGAACGCCACCCGGGAGCGCAGGTCCACGACCCATTCCCCGGCCCGGATCCGGCGCCGCAGCTCGGCGCCGCTGGCCGGGAGCGGCGGAGCTAGGTCCGCCGCCGGCGGGCCGGCCGCGTTCGCGGGCGCCATGTGGGCGTAGTAGGCCGGGTAGACGTCCAGGGCGGACAAGGTCGCCTCGACGTAGGCGGCCTCATCGAGCGTGAGCGCCGGGTTGATCCCCAGCTCCGCGCCGATCGTCGTCGGGCCGCCCGGCGCGGCGGGGGTCGCCGAGCAGAAGCTGCCGAACCCGTGCGTGGGGCAGAGCCTCGCGGTCGCGGGCAGCTCCGCCGCGAGGCGACGCGCCGACCGGTGCTGCGCCCGGGCGAGCTCGGCCGCGTGCTCGGGCCCGAGCAGGTCGGTGCGCCCGGTCGACCCGCCCAGCAGCGACCCCCCGGTGAACACCGCGATCACCTTTGCCGCGTGCTCCAGCGCGTAGGACAGGTGGGTGAACGTGTGGCCGGGCGTGGCCAGCACCCGCACGCGCATCTGCCCCGCCTCCACGACGTCGCCGTCGCTGGCCGGCACCCGGTCGAAGGCCACGGCGTCCGCGGCGCTCACGTGATAGGCGGCGCCGGCCTCCCGGGCCAGCGCGAGGCCGCCGGTCACGTAGTCGTTGTGGATGTGCGTCTCGAACACGTGGGTGATCCGCACGCCGCGCTCGGCGGCGAGCGCCAGCACCCGGTCATAGTCCCGCTGCGGGTCGACGACGATGGCCTCCGAGCCATCGGTGGCCAGGTACCCCCGGTCGCCCAGCGATGGGGTGTCGATGACGGCGATGTCGATCAACCTGCCGCCTCCCTCGTGGATGGCCCGGATTGCCACAGCTCTTGGTATCTCACCGCGCTCGGCCCTGGCAATCCGGTCAGGGGGCCCCGGCCGGGGCGACCGGCCCCGTGTAGATGGCCCGGGGGCGGATCGGCGTTCCGCGCGCGTACTCCTCCAGCGCGTGGGCGATCCAGCCCACCGCGCGGGCGACCGCGAAGATCGCCTCCCCCGCCCCGGGGATCATGCCCGCGACGCAGGCGAGGGCCGCCAGCGCGAAGTCGATGTTCGGCTCGGGGAGCGCGCGCCTGCGCGCCTCGCCGATCACCGCCTCCGCCACGGCGAGCCGCCCGGATCCCGGCGCCACGCGCCGTAGCAGGCCCAGCAGCATGACCGCCCGCGGGTCCAGCGTCCGGTACACGAAGTGGCCGAACCCGGGCAGCCGCTCTCCCCGCCGGAGCAGCTCGCCGACCGCCCGGGCGGCATCGGGGGGCCGCTCGGCGGACCGCAGGAGCACCTCCGCCCCGAGGGATGCGCCGCCGTGCAGCGAGCCGCCCACCGCGCCCAGGCCGGTCGCCACCACGGCGTACGGATCGGCGCGCATGGACGCGGCGACCCGGGCCGCGAACGTGGACGCGGCCAGCTCGTGGTCGGCGAGGAGCACCAGCGCCGCCCGGAGCGCGTCCACGACGGCAGGCTCCGCCCCGGACGGGCAGAGCCTGGCCGCCAGGCGCGCCGCGATCGGCCCGGTGCCCGCGCCCGGCGCGGCCGCAGGCGGCATCCTCCCCGGCGGCCGCGTCCCCGGCGGCCGATTTCCCTCAGCGGGCGGCGGGGGGAGGCAGTCCACCATGCCCGCGATCAGGCTCCGCCCCGCGGCCACCACGGCCGGGCGGTCCAGGTGCAGGCGCAGCGGGTCGGCCGCCGCGAGGGCGGGCACGATCACCTGGAGGCGCTCCAGCGGAAGCGTGCCGCCCGGGAGCGCCGCCTGCGCCGCCGCCCCGGCGGCGATGGCCTCCCCGGTCGCCCGCCACGGCGTTCCCGCCGGTCCCGCCCCGCCCAGCGACCCTGTCCACAGCAGGCCGGCCACCTCCTCCGGGGCCCGGCGCGCGGCGAGCTCGATCGCATCGAGCCCCCGGTACCGGAGCCGGTCACCGGAGATCTCCGTCAGCCCGGTCTCGATGACGATCTCGCCCGCGCCCGGCGCGCGGCGCGGCCGGCCCCGCCTGGCCAGCCCCTCGACCTCCGCCGCGCTGAACAGGCTGGCCCGGCCCCCGGGCGCGCGGTGCCTGGTCAGCACGCCCCGGCTGACGTAGGAGTAGAGGCTCGCCTGCTTGATCCCCAGCCGGCGGGCGGCCTCGGCCGCCCCGATCCAGTCGCTCACCCTCCCGTCCCTCCCGGCTGCGCGCCCCTCCCGCTGCGCGTCCCGGCCGCGCGCCATCAAGCTTGATGCTAATCAATATTGACGAATCAGTACACTGTCGGTGAGCGTGCGCGAGCGAGGAGGCCCAGCCGTGCCGACGGTCCACTTCCTGGACGTCACCAACCGCGATGGCGTGCAGACGGCCCGGACGGGCCTGTCCAAGTTCGGCAAGACGATGGTGAACTTCTACCTCTCCAGGCTCGGGGTCGCCCAGTCCGAGATCGGGTTCCCGTTCCTGTTCCACGAGGTGCCCTACGTCCGGGCGAACGTGGCGCTCGCGCAGGCCGGGGCGTTCGGCCGCATGCGGCTGTCCGGCTGGTGCCGGGCAGTCGCCGCCGACGTCGAGGCCGCCGTCCCGCTCGGCCTGCGCCACTACAACCTGTCGATCTCCACCTCGGACCAGATGATCGCGCACAAGTTCCGCGGCCGGCTCGACCGGCCGGCGATCATCGCCGAGATGACCGCGGCGGTCGCCGCCGCCCGGGCCGGCGGGGCGGAGACGGTCGGGGTGAACGCCGAGGACGGGTCGCGGACCGACGACGGCTTCCTCACCGAGTTCGCCATCGCCGCCCGGGAGGCGGGCGCGGACCGGGTGCGCTACTGCGACACGATCGGCGGCGACTCCCCGCACCGGATCCGGGAGCGCTTCGCCAAGCTCGCGGCCGCCGCCGGCCTCCCGGTGGAGACCCATTGCCACAACGACCTGGGCATGGCGGTGGCGAACTCGGTCGCGGGCGCGCTCGGCGACCTGGATGCCGGCCAGGATGCCTGGGTCAACACCTGCGTGAACGGGATCGGCGAGCGCGCGGGCAACGCCGACCTGCTGTCGTGCATCCTCGCGTTCCGGCACGGCTTCTCCGTCCGCGACCGAGCCGAGGTCGGCGATCCGATCGACCTGACGTGGGCGCGCCGGCTGGCGCTGTGGGCAAGCCACGCGCTCGGCCAGCCGCTGCCGCAGAACCAGCCGGGCACCGGGCGGAACGCGTTCGCGCACGAGTCCGGCATCCACGCCGATGGCGCGCTGAAGGACCGGCACAACTACGAGCTGTACGACGACGACACCCTCGGGCCGTTCCCCGAGGACTGGCACGCCCGGCCGGGCCGGGTGGTGCTGACCGGCGAGTACGGCGGGATGGCGGGCTTCCGGCACGTGATGGACGGCCTCGGGATCGACCCGGGCGAGGACGCGGACCTCGTGTTCAGGCTGGTCCAGCTCTGCGCCGCGGCGACCGGCAAGCCCCTCACCGACGACGAGCTGCGCCTGATCGCGGCGTACCCGAGGGAGCTCGCGCTGCTGTACCCGGGCCAGCTGCCGGGGTGAGCCGCAGCGCTCAGCGGCCGATCTGCCGCCGCTGGCGCATCCGGCGGATCCGGGCGCGCTGGCTGGAGTCCAGCATCAGGTACCCGATCACCGGCACCGCGGCCGCCGCGACCAGCAGCAGCACGGGCACGTACCACGGGATGCCGACGATCCACAGGATGATCGCGATCGCGGCCGCCGCCGCCGCCAGCTGCCATCTGCGCGACATGACCGGCCTCCTTCCCGCTGGAGCCGGCTGGCCCAGTTCTGCCCGACTCGCATGCAAGGTCACGTGTGCTACCTCCACGGTAGCCGCCCGCCGGCGGGCCCCGGACCACCTCGGCGAGAGATGATGGACGGCGACGCCCCGGAGGTTGAGATGCCGCTGTCACTGCCGATCGGGCGGGAGGCGAACGACCTGCTCTCCCGCGACGGGTTCGCGCTGCTGCTCGCGATGATGCTGGACCAGCAGGTCCCGATGGAGAAGGCGTTCACCTCGCCGTACCAGCTGGCGCTCCGGCTCGGCCACGAGCCGGCCGCCGAGGAGGTCGCCGGGATGGATCCGGAGGCGCTGGCCGCCGTCTTCGCGGCCAGGCCCGCGCTCCACCGGTTCCCGAAGGCGATGGCCGCGCGGGCGCAGGAGCTCGCGCGGATCGTGGTGACCCGGTACGGCGGCGACGCGACCGCGATCTGGGCAACCGCCGCCAGCGGCGCGGAGCTCAAGGCGCGCCTGGCCGAGCTGCCCGGCTTCGGGCCGTCCAAGGCGCAGATCACGATCGCGCTCCTCGGCAAGCAACTTGGCATCCGGCCCGCCGGCTGGCGGGAGGCGGCGGGGCCGTTCGGCGCGGACGGCTCGCGCGCCTCGGTCGCCGACATCACCGACGAGGCCTCGCTGGAGGCGGTCCGGTCGTTCAAGAGGCAGGCCAAGGCCGGGAAGGCGGCGGCCAGCGATCGCTAGGCCTGGCCGGGTGGCCCGGGCGGATCGGGCCAGTGCCCGGGCCCGGCGCGCATGCCTCCGCCGGCCGGCAGCCCGGCGCGCGGCCCGTTCCCCTTCTCGACCAGCAGCGTCAGCCCCCCGAGCAGCGGCAGCAGGACGTAGGCGGCCAGCCTGCCGAGGGCCAGGCCGGCCCGCAGCGCCGGCTGCTGGCCGAGGAAGATGGTCGCGTCCCACAGGACGTGCACGACCACCAGCGGGATCACGCTGCCGGTGCGGAGGAACAGCCAGGTGAAGGCGGCCGCCCACACCGCGATGCCGATCACTCCCAGGCCGTAGTAGTCGTGGTACCCGCACCGGAGCAGCGCCGCGACCAGCACGATCTCGGCAGCCGGCCGGCGGGCCTGGCGCAGCGTGGTGACCAGGAACGCGAGGGCGAGGGTTTCCTCGGCCACCCCGGCCGCCACCGACGCCGCGATCGTGTACCCGACGTAGGCGGCGTCCTGCCTGGCCGGCTGCGGCAGCCGGCTGCTCGTGACCGCGGCGGTGATCAGCCCGCCGGCCAGCAGGGCGGCGACGGCCCAGACCCCGGCCCGGAACGCCTGGCCGGCCGCCACCGTCCCGCCGGCCTTCCTGGGCAGCCCGAGCCCGAGGACGCGGGGCGTGACGCCGCGCCTAGCCGACAGCAGCACCGCCACGAGCACCGCGAGCCCCGCGGTGGCGAGCTGGCCCACGGCGAGCGGCAGGAAGGTTGCCCAGCTCCCCGATGGCGCGGGATACCGGCCCGCCAGCGCCTCGGCGCCCGCGATCACGCTGGCGGCGAAGAACGCGGCGTAGACGCCGAGCACCTCCGCGTACGCCCGCCGCGCGGAGATCGGCGGGACGAGCGGCGGCGGCCGGACGCCCCACCACGGGAGCGGGCCGGCGGGACCGCCCGGGCCCTGGGCCGGGGCCGGCGCATGCTGCCCGGTCACGGCGCGGCCTACCGGCCGGCCGCGTAGCCCTGCATGCCCCGCGGGTTCGCGCCGGCGTACAGGAACCCGCGGTCGCGGGCCACCGCGCTGATCCGGCCGAGCGACCACGGGGCCGACACCGTCACCTCGTGCCCGCGCCGGCGCAGGTCATCGATCACCTCGCCGCCCGCCCGCTCCTCCACGGTCAGCGAGCGGGGCAGGCTCTGCCTCGGGTAGAACGAGGACGGGAAGTGATCGGTGTGGTGGGCCGGCGCGTCGATCGCCTCCTGCAGGTTCATCCCGAAGACGACGTGGTTGAGGAAGAACCCGATCGTCCACTGATCCTGCTGGTCTCCGCCGGGAGTGCCGAACGCCAGGTAGGGCTCGCCGTCCCGCAGGACCAGGCCGGGCGACAGCGTGGTCCGCGGCCTGCGGCCGGGCGCCAGCGTGCTCGCCAGTCCCGGGCTGAGCGTGAACATCTGCGCCCGCGTGCCCAGGCAGAACCCCAGGCCGGGCACGACCGGCGAGCTCTGCAGCCAGCCCCCGCTCGGGGTCGCCGAGACCAGGTTCCCGAACCGGTCGGCCACGTCCAGGTGGCAGGTGTCGCCGGGGCCCAGCGCCATCCCGCCGAGCGTCGGGTCGCCGGTCCCGGCGCCGGCCCGGGCCGCCCGGCCCGCCGCGCGCCCGGCCCCGCGCCCGGCGGCCCCGCGCCCGCCGGCCCCGTCCGCGCCGAACGCGGCCCGGGCATGGGCGGGCAGCGCCGGCTGGCGGCCGTCCGGCCGCCCGGGCACCAGGTCGCCCGAGGCGCGGCCGGTGACCAGGCGGCGCCGCTGCGCCGCGTACCCGGGCGACAGCAGCGCCTCCACCGGCACGTCGCTGTGGCGCGGGTCCCCGTACCAGGCCTCCCGGTCGGCGAACGCCAGCTTCGCGCACTCGGTGACCGTGTGGACCAGCTCAGCGCTGCCCGCGCCCATGGCCTCCAGGTCGTAGCCGTCCAGCAGCGCCAGCTGCTGGCAGAAGACCGGCCCCTGGCCCCACGGCCCGGTCTTGCACACGGTCAGCCCGCGGAACCCGAAGGTCACCGGCTCCTCGACGCTGGCCCGCCAGGCGGCCAGGTCCGACCCGCGGAGCAGCCCCCCGTGCGGCCGGCCGGTGACATCCATGACCTTCGCGCCCGAGCAGAACGCGTCGATCGCCTCCGCGACGAAGCCCTCGTACCAGATCCGCCTGGCCGCCTCGATCTGGCCGTCCCGGTCGGCGGAGGCGGCCTCGGCCTCCGCCAGGACCCGGCCGTAGGTGGCGGCCAGCGCGGGGTTGGCGAACCGGCTGCCGGGCGCCGGGGTCCCGCCGCGCAGGTAGACCTCGGCCGAGGTCGGCCAGTGCTCGGTGAACGTCTGAGCCACCGACTCGATCACCGCGCTGGTGGCGGCGAGCATCGGGCAGCCGTGCTCGGCGTAGCCGATCGCGTAGGTCATCACGTCCCGCAGCCGCAGGGTGCCGTACCGGGCCAGCAGCAGCATCCAGGTGCCGAACGCGGCCGGCACGGTCGCGGCCAGCAGGCCGTTGCCGGGCACCAGGTCGTCGATGCCGAGGTCGGCGAACGCGGCGGGCGTGGCGGCCGCCGGGGCCGTGCCCTGGCCGTCGAGCACGAACGCGGCGCCCTCGGCCGCGCTGTAGCCGATCACCGGCGCCTCGCCGCCCGGCCCGTTCATGTGCGGCTCGGCGACCTGCAGCACGAGCCCGGCGGCCACGGCGGCGTCGAAGGCGTTGCCCCCGGCCTCGAGCACCGCCATGCCGGCCGCCGAGGCGAGCCAGTGGGTCGACGCCACCATCCCGAACGTGCCCGCGAGCTGCGGCCTCGTTGTGAACTGCGGGCTGCCCGCCACCGGCGACTCCGATCCTCGGGAAGCAGACCTGCGGGGCATCGCGCGCACGCCCCGCGAGCAAGGATATTCCGGCCCGGCCGGCCAGCCCGGCGTGCCCGGGCCGGCCCCCTGAGCGCCCGGCCGCCGCCGCACCGCGGTGGGATACGATGTGCTGACCCGATCAAGGACGATGCCATGGGCTCCTCAGCCTTCCCGGCCGGCCGGGCGCTCGCCATCCCCCTGCTTGCCTGCCTCGCCGTCGTGGCCGCGGCGTGCTCCTCCGGCGGGGGCGCGGGCCACCCCACGGTGACGGTCACGCGGACCGTCCCGCCGAGTCCTGGCGCGTCCTCCCGGCCGGCGCCGGGGACGTCCAGCCCGCCGGCCCCGCCTGCGGGGCCCGCCGAGTGCGCCACGGCGGACCTGCGGCTCAGCGTGGGAACCAGCCAGGGCGCCGCGGGCACGATCTACACCAACATCGACTTCACCAACGAGTCCTCATCGGCCTGCTTCGTCGAGGGCTATCCCGGCGTGTCGCTGGTGAGCGCCGGCAGCGACGCGGGCAGCCAGATCGGGGCGGACGCCAAGCGCGACCCGGTGACGCCCGTCCGGGCGGTGACGCTCGCGCCCGGGCAGACCGCCCACGCGGTGCTGGGCGTCGCCGAGGCGGGCAACTTCCCGGCCTCGAAGTGCAACCCGGTCACCGCGCACTGGCTCAAGGTCTTCCCGCCCGACCAGTTCACCGCCGCCTACCTGCGGTTCACCACCCAGACCTGCGCCTCCACCTCCGAGCCGACGATGCGGATCACCGCGATCAGCGCGGGCGCGTGAAACGGCGGTCAACGGGCACGGAAATGGCGAGGTGAACAACTTTCCGTGCCGTCCGCGCGTCCTCAGTAAGTGAGGGCCGCGCCGGCCGCGGGGCGCCGGGGCGGGCCCGCCGCGTGGCTGACGAGGGCCGGGCGGCGGTCGCGGGAACGCCCGTTCCCCCCTCGGCGCCATTCACGGAACGGCACGGGGATGCACTGGACACGACGGCAGGCAGGGCACGGCGGCGGGACCGCAGGGCGCCGGCGCGCCCCGCTGGCCGCCGGGTTCGCGGCCGGGGTGACGCTGCTTGCGGCCGCATGCGCGCCACGGCCGGCTCCGGGCGCCGCCGGCGGCCAGGGATCCGGGGCGGCCTCGGGGTCGCCCATCCCCCCGCCCGCCGCCTCGCCCAGCCCGGGCGGCCGGGCGCGCACGCCGCAGTCCGCGCCGCAGGCCTGCACGCCCGCGGCGGTACGGGTGCGGCTGGATGCCTCCGCGGCCGGAGCCGCCGCCGGCACGGAGTACCTGCCGCTGGACTTCACGAACGTCACCGGCGCCCGGTGCCGGCTCGCCGGGTTCCCTGCCGTGAGCGCGACCAGCAGCACTGGCCACCGGGTGGGCGCCGCCGCCGCGCTGGACCGCAGCCTGGCCGCCCGCCCGCTGGTGCTCGGAGCCGGGCAGACCGCGCACGCCTGGCTGCGCCTCGCCGACGTCGCGAACCTGCCGGCCGCCCTGTGCCGGCCGGTGACCGCGGCGGGCCTCCGCGTCCTGCTGCCCGGCCAGAGCGGCGAGATCTTCGTCGCCCACCGGCTGCTCACCTGCGCCCGCGCGGTCCCGGGCGACGACATCCTGATGATCGAGCCGTTCCGGCTCGGCATCGCCCGGCGGGGGACCGCGCAGTAGCCCGGCGGCCGTTGCCCGCCCTCGCGCTCCCGCCCTCGCGCTCCCGCCCTCGCGCTCCTGCCCGCCCCCGGCGCGGCGGCGACCGCCGGCGGCGATAGCGTTCGGCACATGACCGACCTGCACCCGCGGCTGCGCGCCGTCTGCGACCTGTCCGTCGCCGAGGTCCGCGAGTACAGCGGCAGGCACGAGTACGACGGCAGGGTCCAGGACCTGTCGCCGGATGGCGTCCAGGCGGGGCTGGCCAGGCTCGCCGCCGCGGCCCGGGACGAGCCGGCCCTGGGCGACGCTCATGACGAGGCGCACCTGCGCGTCTTCGAGCAGGCCGCCCGCGTCGGCCTCGGCGACCTGCAGATGCACCGCCGCAGCCCCTACCCGCACCTGGCGAACCTGGACCTGGCCTGCTACGACCGGGAGTACGCGCCGCCCGGCGAACGCGCCCGGGCACGGGCGAGGCACCTCGCGGCGTGGCCGGACGCGGTCGACGCCGCGATCGCCTCCCTCGACCAGGTGCCCGCCCCGGTCGCGGCGGCCCTCTCCGGGGCCGTTCAGGGCCTGGCCGCCGGGATCCCGGACGATGCCGACCCGCGGACGGCCACGGCGGCCCGGGCCGCGCACGCGCGGCTGGCGGAGCACGTCGGCGCGGCGGCAGCGGCAGGCGACCCGGACCCGGCCCTGGGCGGCGCCGCGCTCACGGCCCTGATGAGCAGCGCCGAGGGCATCGAGCTGGACCTGGGCCGGCTCGCCGAGCGGGCGGACGCGGAGCGGGACCGGCTGGCCGAGCGGCTCGCCGAGTCCTGCGCGAGGATCGACCCGGGCCGCCCGGCCCTGGAGGTCGCCCGCCAGCTGGTCCGCGATCACCCGGACGCCGGCGGGGTGATCGGGGCCGCCCGGCTGTGGACCGGGCGCGCGATCGAGTTCACCCGGCAGGCCCGCCTGGTCCCCTACACCGACGGCGAGTGCGTCGTCGCGCCGGCTCCCGAGTCACGGCGCTGGGCGATGGCGATGATCTCCACATCGGCGCCCGGCGAGCCCGACGGGCCGTCCATGTACTACATCACCCCGCCGGACCCGGACTGGCCGGAAAGCGAGGCGAACGAGTGGCTGGAGGTGTTCAGCGACACCACGCTGCCCGCCATCACCGTGCACGAGGTCGCGCCGGGGCACTTCTCGCACGGCCGGGCGATCCGCCGGGCGCCCACGGAGATCCGCCGGACGCTGCACTCGTCCGCGTTCATCGAGGGCTGGGCGCACTACGCGGAGGAGCTGTGCGTCGAGGAGGGGTTCGCCGACGGCGACCCCCGGTTCGCCGTCGGCGTCTGGCTGGAGGCGCTGGTCCGGGTCACCCGGCTCGCCTGCGCGATCGGGCTGCACACCGCCGGGATGAGCGTGGCCGAGTGCGCCAGGAGGTTCGAGTCGGACACCCACCTGTCCGGCCCCGCCGCGCTGGCCGAGGCGAGCCGGGCCACGTTCGACCCGACCTACGGCCGCTACACCTGGGGCAAGCTGGAGATCATGGGCCTGCGCGAGCGGGCGCGGCGGGAGTGGGGCGCGGGCTTCTCGCTGCTGCGGTTCCACTCGGCGCTGCTGGCCCTCGGGTCCCCGCCGCTCGGGCTGCTGCCCGCTGCGCTTGAGCGCGGCTAATACCACGGCAGCGCCTGCTCGCGGCGAGCGCGGTCACCCACGGCGATTCCTGGTCGCCGGGCGGCGCGTTCACCGTGCGGGCGATGCCGGCGCGAGCCGGGTCAGGATCGAAGCCAGCGGCGCGAGGCGCGCGCGGGCCGGCCGGGCCGGCCGCGCTGACGGCGGCAACCGGGCCGGCGGTCGCGAGTCCGATCGCGACGGCCAGTCCGGCTGCGGGCTGCGCGCGGCAGGAGCCCCGCCGGGCCGCTGACCGCGGCGTGGCGACGGCGGCGGTAGGGTGCCTGGCATGAGCGAGACGGACACGCTGGATGATCTTTCCTCCCGCGAGCTGCACGACCTCGCCGTCCGGCGGGCCAGGCACCATCTGGACCTGGCGTTCCTGTGGGACCTGCTGCGCGCGCTCCCGGCCGGCGAGGCCGCCGCGGGGCATCCGGACCATGCCCGGGCCGACGTCATGAAGCTGTCCGCGCTGATCGCCGACGCGCTGGACGCCGGCGACCCCGACGTCGTCGAGGCCCTCAGGCCGTTCTACCTGGATTACCTGCGCAAGCACCGGGAGGACCTGCCGCACCTGCCGGAGCCCAACCAGGCGTAGCCCGGTGCCCGGCCGGCGCCCGGCGGTCCGGGCGCCGCTCCGCCGGCCCGCGGCTGGCGAGGCGGCGCGAGGCGCGGGCCCCGCGCTCAGCGCGGGCCCCGCGCCAGCTGGTGCTCACCCAGTGAGCTCGCTGCTCACGACTTGAGGACGGCCTCGATCTCGAGGTGGATGCTGACCTTGTCGGCCACGGCGACGCCGCCCGCCTCGATCGCGGAGTTCCAGGTCACCCCGAAGTCCTGCCTGTTGATCTCCCCGGACGCGGTGAACCCGGCCCGCGTTCCTCCGTAGGCGTCCGGCCCGAACCCGTTGACCTCCAGCGTCAGCGGCACCCGCCGGGTGACGCCCTTGAGGGTCAGCTCGCCGTCGAGCACCCAGTGGTCACCCTCCTGGCGCAGGCCGGTGGACCGGTAGGTCATCGTCGGGTGGTTCTCGACGTCGAAGAAGTCCGGCGAGCGCAGGTGATTGTCGCGCGCCTCGGCGCCGGTGTCGATCGAGGCGAGGTCGATCTCAGCGGTCACCGACGAGGAGAGCACGTCCTCGGTCGTCACGATCTCGCCGGAGAACTTGGTGAACCTGCCGCGCACCTTACTGACCATCATGTGCCGCACGGAGAACCCCACCTCCGAGTGCACCGGGTCGATCTCCCACGTTCCCGCCACGTACCCCGGGATCGTCGCTGCCGTGGCTGTCACGGTCATCTGCTGCTGCCTCCGATGCTCGCTGGCCCGCCAGGCGCGGGCACTGATGTTGAATACTCAACCACTATCACCCGCGGCCGGAGGTTGTCAAATGTTCAACTAGCTGCCGTATGCTGGACGTGTGACGACGCGCTGGCTGAGCTCCGACGAGCAGCACTGCTGGCGGTCGTTCCTGCGCGCCTGCGGGTCGCTGTTCTCCGCGATCGACGGCCAGCTCGTGCGGGACTCGGGACTCCCGCACGGCTATTACGAGATCCTCGCCCACCTGTCGGAGGCACCCGACCGCAGGCTCCGGATGAGCGAGCTGGCCAGGGTATCGACGTTCAGCAAGAGCCGGCTGTCGCACGCGATCGCCCGGCTCGAAGAGCGCGGATGGGTGATCAGGCGGGACTGCCCGACCGACCGGCGCGGCCAGTTCGCCGAGCTCACCGAGGCGGGCCTCACCGCGATCACCGCTGCCGCCCCCGGCCACGTGGAGCAGGTCCGCCGGGCGCTCTTCGACGCGCTCACCCCGCAGCAGGTGGCGCAGCTCGACGAGATCAGCGCCGCGATCGCCGAGGCGGCTGCCTCGGCGAGGAGCCGGGCAGGCGAGGCCGGCGAGTGCCCCGGCGCGACCTGCGACCCTGAGCCCGGCGCCGTCGGCTGATCCGGCCCGGCCGGCCCGGGCCGCGGGACCAGCACCTGGTGCCGCGCCGCGCCCGGCCCGGGGCCCGCGCTCGTCCAGCCATCGCGCCACGGTTGCAGAGGGAACCTTTGCGATATATCGTTTCTCGCGGGCCGCCCGTACCGGCGCTGGCGAGTCATCACGGAGGGCGCGATGATCGGTCCATCGGATGTGCGGATCGGCGACGCCGAGCGTGACGCCGCGGCCGCAAGCCTGGGCGAGCACTTCGCCGTCGGCCGCCTCACCTTCGACGAGTTCCGGCAGCGCATCGACCAGGTGTTCGCCGCCAGGACCGGCCGTGACCTCGCCGCGGTCGTGCATGACCTGCCGCAGGGCTCCCCGCCGCAGGGGAGCGCGCCGGGGCCGGCCTTCCGGCCGGCCCGGTCCGGGGCACCCGGTGCCGCGGGCCGCGCGCGGGAGGGGCGCGGTGCCCGCAGCCGTCACGCCGGCCACGTGCGGCGCCGGGTTTGCGCGCTCGCGTGCCTCGCGCTGCTGGTGCCCGCGCTCTTCGTGATCACAGGGCTGTTCCGCCCGTTCAGCTTCGGGCTGCTGCCCCGGCCCGCGCTGGTGCTTCTCGTGCTGGCGGTCGTCTTCGGCCGCCGGCTGGCGCGCCTGGTCCTCGGCGGCCGCCCGCCGCGGCGGCGCGGCAGGCGCTGGTAGCCGGCCGGGGCCGCGATGCGGGGGCCGGCCGGGGCCGCGCTGCGGGGGCCGGCCGGGGCCGCGCTGCGAGCGCGGGCCGGGACCGCCCGGTCAGCTGGGAAGTGACGGCGGCTCCGGCCGCGGCTCGCCAGCGTGCCGCACCTCAGGAGCGAAGGTGACCGGCCTCGCAGCGGCCGGTCCGCCCGCATGCGGCAGGCCGCCGGGCGCCTACGCGCGGGACGGCAGCCGCAGCGGGACGACGAGGTAGCGGAACGCCGGGGCCTGGCCGGCTGCGGCGGACCCGGACTGGCCGGCCCCTGGACCACCCGGGGCGGCCCATGTGACCAGCGCGGGCCTCGCCGGGCTGGTGAACTCGAGCCTGATCAGCCCCGGCCCGGGCGCCTCCTCATCGCCCGCCGTGCCCCCGGTGGCCGGTCCGGCGCGGCCCGTGGCCCCGGCGCCGTCCGGGGATGCCCCGTCGTCACCCCCGGCCCCGCCGTCACCGTCGCCCGCGGCGCCGCCATCTCGCCCGGCCCCGCCGCCCGCAAGGCCCCGCGCCCCGGCATCGCCCTGCGCCCCGGCAGCCCCCTGCGCGGCGGCCGCGGTCAGCCCGTCCAGCAGGTACTGCGAGTTGAAGGAGATCACCGGCTGGTCCCCGGCGAAGTCGGCCGGCACCGTCTCCGCCGCGCGCGCCCGGCCCTCGTCGTGGGCCTCGATCACCAGGCGGGACGGGCTGAACGACAGCCGGACCGGGCCGGCCCGGTCCGCGACCAGCGCGGCACGGCGGACGGCGTCGATGAACGGCCCGGCCGGGACGTCGGCCCGGCAGCCGAACTCCTCGGGGAACCTGGTGCGGTACCGGATGAACTCGCCGGCGATCAGACGCGCGGTCAGCCGGCGGTCCCCGCACTCCAGGCAGATCACCCCCTCGGCGGGCCGGGGATCGGCGCCGGCCCGTCCGCCGCGCTCCCCGGAAAACGCGACCGTCACCGGGGCCTTGGGCGTCAGCATCCGCACCGAGTCGGCCAGGAACCGGGCCGGCACCAGGGCGACGGCCCGCATGCCCGGCTCCGCGGGGTCGAACGGCAGCTCGCGGACCGCGAGGCGGTACCGGTCCGTGGCCGCCAGCGTGAGGGACTCGCCGCTGACGTCGAGGCATACCGCGGTGAGCATCGGCAGCGTGTCGTCGCGGCTCGCCGCGGGCGCGACCTGGCCGATCGCCGCGGCGAGCATCCCGCCGTTCACCGTGCCGGCCGGAGGCGGCGACCCGGGCAGCGCCGGGTACTCCTCTGCGGCCAGGCGGACCAGCTCGAACTCGGCGCGACCGCAGGTCAGGCGCACGATCTCCCCCTGATCGCAGAACTCGGCGGGCCGGGCCGGCAGGCTCTTGGTGATCTCGGCGAGCAGCCGGCCGGGAACCAGCGCGGCCCCTGGCTCGGCCACCTCGGCGTCCACCCGCATCCGCGCCGAGACCTCGTAGTCGAAGCACGAGAGCACCAGCCCATCCGCCCCGGCCCGCAGCATCAGGCCCGACAGCAGCGGGATCACGGGCCGCGACGGCAGCGCCCGCGACACGAAGGCCACCGCCTCGCCCAGCGCATCCCGCCCGACAGCGAACCTCATCCGCGCCTCCGGCCCATCTGCTCCGCTGGCACCGATCATGGCACCAGCCTCTGACATGTCCGGTGAACGAGCCGTCCGCCCGGCCGCGCCGGGGGGCGGGCGGGCGCATGCGCGGCCCCGGCCGCGCCGGCGGGCGGGCGGGCGCATGCGCGGCAGCGGCCGCCCGGGCCGGCCAGCCCGGGGCCGGCCAGCCCTACCCCGCGCCGGCCGCCTCCGTCAGGGCCGCGGGGGCGGCGGCCAGCGCGGACTCGATCGCCGTGACCAGGGCGCGGGCTGTCCTCGGCGTCAGCTCGACCGCCACCCGTGCCGACGGCCCGCGGCCTGGGTTGCGGAAGTCGATGTTGAGGGTGTGGTCGGCGAGCGCGTGGGCCGGGTGGTCGAAGTAGACGGTCACCTCGCTGAGCGGGAACCAGCCGTCCGGTCCCTTCCCGCTGCCGGTCGCCTCGATCTTCTCGGTCAGGTACGTGCACACGGCAGCTTTCCCCTCATCCGGCCAGGTGCGTGCCGAAGAACGCCCAGATCTTCGCCCACCCCTCGTTCGCCGCCTCGACGCGGTAGGAGGGCCGGTCCACGGCGAAGAACGCGTGCCCGGCCCCGGCGAACGTGTGGAACTCGTGCGGCTTGCCGAAGCCGTCGAGGAGCTGGGACAGCTCTGCGGTCTCCTGCGGGGCCGGGAACTGGTCGTCGGCGCCGAACAGGCCGAGCAGCGGGCAGGAGAGGTGCTCCGCCAGGTGGCCGATCGGCTTGAAGCTCGCCGGGGCGGTCTCGGGCACCTTGAGCACGGCACCGCCGTAGCAGTCCACCGCCGCGTCCAGGCGCAGGCTGCACGCCGCGAGGAACGACTGCCGGCCGCCGGAGCAGTAGCCGATGACGCCGACCTTCCCGTTGCTGCCCGGCAGGGAGCGCAGGTGACCGGCCGCGCCGGCGACGTCGCCCACGAGCCGCTCGTCGGGCACGCCCCCCTGGGCGCGGGCCGCCGCCGCCGCGTCGTCGGGGCTGGCCCCGGGCGCCTCCCGGTAATACAGGTTCGGCATCAGCGCGGCATAGCCGTGCGCCGCGAACTTCCTGGTGATCTCCTTGGTCGCGGCGTCGTACCCGGGCATGTGGTGGATCACCACGACCCCCCCGAACGAGCCGGTTCCCTGCGGCCGGGCCAGGTAGGCCTCGATCTCGTCCCCGCCATGGCCGGTGATGGTGATCGTCTCGGCGATGAGGTCTTCCCTCATATCTCTTCTCCCGTTGTCGTAATCATGTTGAAACGGCCGGTCACAATCCCTCGCGCGATCCATCCGGGCCCGGCCCGCCCGGCGTTTCTGCTGGTGCCGGCCGGATCAGGCGGGGGAAGATCGCCCGTAGGACCGCTGCCGGAGCACCATGCCCGGGCGTCCGTGAACGGGGGACGGGCGATGCACCTGCGGACAGGCGGATGGCGCGGGAGGGCATGTCGATGAATCCAGCCTCCTACGGGCTAGTGCTGGTCTTCCTCGCGGCTGGCGGCGTGCTCGGCTGGTACGCGAACAAGGCCTATGCCTCGCACGGCGACGTGAAGTCCACCAAGGCGAAGATCCCGGGGTACCGGAAGTCCCGGCATCGCAATGGACTCATCACGCTGATTCTCGCCTTCGTGATCGGCATCGTGGTCTTCGACCTGCTGCACCCCCACCGCTAGCCGCCCGCGGCGGCTGCCGCGGTCCCGGCGCCGGGCTCCCGTGCCGGGCGGCCGCCTCCCGGCCGCGAGACCGTCTCGCGGCCGGTCACGTGGCGCCGGCGCCGGGCAGCTCGACCGGCTGCGGGGACCGGAGGAGGTCGGCCGGGTTCACGGCTGCCTTGACCCGCTGCAGCCGAGGGTAGTTCGCACCGTAGTAGGCACGCTGCCAGTCTGGCAGGTCGGGGTGGCGTGGTTCTGGTAGGCCTGGCCGCTCGCGTAGGGGCACCGCCCGCCATCCCGTCGACTCGCCGCAGCCTCCGCGCCGTGACCGGCCGGGCCAGGGGGCCGACGCCGCGCGGCGCGCTCTCCTCATCTAAGACCGGGCGGGGCGGGCGACGGTTGAGAATCCGCGACTGGCATCGCATGGCTCCCGCGATAGGACTCGAACCTATAACCTGCCGGTTAACAGCCGGACGCTCTGCCGATTGAGCTACGCGGGACCGCTCGCGGCTCCCGCCCGCCGGCCGGACGTCCGGCACGCCAGGCGGGCCGCGGGGACAAGGTTAGCGCACCTGCCCGCCGCGCGCTCCAGTGCCCGCCACGGCGCGGCTCCCGCCCGCGCCCGGCACCCGGCCCCGCCGGGCGCTTAGCGACCGCACCGGCGGGCATGACCAGTGAGGCCAGCGACGCGCGCTCGGGATGCGGCCGGGGGAACAGCCGCCGCGCGCCCCTGGTTCACGGAGGGACACACATGCGCCTTCATCGGATCACGTTCGCCGCGGGCCTGGCCCTCGGCTATGTGCTCGGCGCGCAGGCCGGGCGGGAGCGGTACGAGCAGCTGAAGCGGCTGGCCCGCCGGGCAGCGGAGAACCCGGCGATGCAGCAGACCGCGGGCGCGCTCCAGGCGCAGGCGAGCGCCACGGCCCGGTCGGCGCGGGAGAAGGCGGCCGCCACCATGCGCAGGGGCAGGGCCGGGGCGGCCGGGCGCCGCCCGGAGTCGGCGGCTGCGCAGAACGGGCGGCCGGCCGGGGCCGCGTCCGGCAGGTGACGGTCAGCCGTCGGCCAGGTACTCGCGCAGCATCTGGGCGCGCCCCGGATGGCGCAGCTTCACCAGGGTCTTCGACTCGATCTGCCTGATCCGCTCCCGGGTCACCCCGAAATCCCTGCCGACCTCCTCCAGCGTCCTCGGATGACCGTCGAGCAGGCCGAAGCGTAGCTGAATGATCCGCTGCTCGCGCGGCGAGAGGCTCTGGAGCACCCGGTCGAGCTGGTCCTGGAGCATGACGAACGCCGCCGCCTCGATCGGCACGACCGCGTCCGCGTCCTCGATGAAGTCCCCGAGGTCAGAGTCCTCCTCGCCGATCGGGGCCTGGAGCGAGACGGGCTCCTGGGCGATCCGCTGGATGTCGGCGATCCGCTCGACCGGCATCCCCATCTCGGCGGCGATCTCCGCGGGGGTCGGCTCGCGGCCCAGGTCCTGGTGGAGCTGCCGCTGGATCCTGGCCATCTTGTTGATGGTCTCGACCATGTGGACCGGGATGCGGATGGTGCGGGCCTGGTCGGCGATCGCGCGGGTGATTGCCTGCCGGATCCACCACGTGGCGTACGTGGAGAACTTGTAGCCCTTGGTGTAGTCGAACTTCTCCACCGCCCGGATCAGGCCCAGGTTCCCCTCCTGGATCAGGTCCAGGAAGACCATGCCGCGCCCGATGTACCGCTTGGCGATCGACACCACCAGCCGCAGGTTCGCCTCGATCAGGCGCTGCCGCGACCGCCTGCCCTCCTCGGCGATCATCCGGAGCTCGGCGGGGTCGGCTCCGAGCGCCGCTGCCGCCTCGCCCGCGCCGCCGTCGAGCACCTCCTGGGCGAAGAGCCCCGCCTCGATGGCCTTGGCCAGCTCAACCTCGTCCTGTGCGGTCAGCAGCGGGACCTTGCCGATCTCGCGCAGGTAGATCCGCACCAGGTCGCTCGTCCCGCCGCGGCGGGCGGTCGGCTCGTCGCGGCGGCCCTCCGGGTCATCGGCACCGCCTTCGACGATCTCCACGCCGTCGTCGGCGAGCAGCCGCATGATGTCGTCCACGGCCTCGGGGACCAGGTCGGAGCCTTCGATGGCGAGCTGAAGGTCGGCCAGCGCGACGGAGCCGTTCTCCCGCGCCCGGGTGAGGATCTCGGTAACCTGGTCGGCCGGGGAGGCAAGCGCTGGAGTCATGGACACCAGTGTGCGACAGCTACGCTGCGTTGCGGGGCTCGAAAATTGTCACCTTACGGTAAGTTTGCCGGTGCCGGAAGGATGGGTATCACTTTCGTTCACGCCATCTCGCCCCGCTCAAGCAGCAGCTTCCGGCGCTGCTCCAGCGACACCAGGTCCCCGAAGAGGCGGTTGTACTCGGCCTGCTCGGACACCGGGTTCATCCGCTGCAGGCGCGCCTTGAGCGCGGCGATCTGCCGGGACGTGGCGAGTTCCTCGACGCGGGCCAGCACGTCCTCGGCGAACCGGACGTCCGGCTCCCCGTCGGCGCCCGGCGCCTCCACCGGCTCCACCGCCAGGCGGGTGAGGAATGACCTGGCGGCGCCGGTCGGGGCCGCTGCCAGCAGCGCATCCACCCAGTCACGGGATGCGCCCGCCGCGGCGACCCCGCCGCAGCCGGCGATCAGCTCGCGCACGGCGCGGTGCGCCGGGACGGTGAACGCGTCGGCGCCGAGGGCGTCGAACGCGGGGCCGAGCAGCGCGGGGCGCTGCACCGCGAGCTTGAGCGCCTGCCGTTCCAGGCTGACGACCGGATCGCGGCTGTCGTACCCGGCCGGCCGGGCCGGCCCGGCCGGCCCGTGCCCGCGGCCCGCCCCGCCGGGCCCGGCCCGGCCCGGCTCTCCGGCCTGGTCCGCCTGGCTGCCGTTGCCCGCCCGGCCCGCCGGCCCGCGCCGCTCGCCCCGGCCCCCGGCGCCACGGGCGCCGATGTGCTCGCCGATCCGGGACAGGACCAGGTCCTCGTCCATCAGCCCGAGCCAGCGGTCCACCTTGCCGGCGTAGACCTTCCGCAGCGCGACGTCCTTGATCCCGGCGACGATCCTGGCGGCCGCGTCGAGCGCCGCGATCCGGCCCTCGGCCGACTCGAGGTCGAACTCGCTCATCGCCGTGCGGACCGCGAACTCATACAGCGGCAGCCGGCTCGCGACCAGGTCCCTGACTGCCGCGTCGCCTTCCTTGATGCGCAGGTCGCACGGGTCCAGGCCGTCCGGCTGCACCGCGACGAACGTCTGGGTGACGAACCGGTCCTCCATGCCGAACGCGCGCAGCGCCGCCCGCTGGCCGGCCGCGTCCCCGTCGAAGGTGAAGATCACCTCGCCGCGCAGCCTGGTGTCGTCCATCAGCAGCCGCCGCACGATCGCGACATGCCCCTCGCCGAACGAGGTGCCGCAGGTGGCGACCGCGGTGGTCACGCCCGCCAGGTGGCAGGCCATCACGTCGGTGTAGCCCTCGACGATCACGACCTGCCTGCGGTTGGCTATCTCCCTCTTGGCGAGGTCGGCCCCGTAGAGCACCGAGCTCTTCTTGAAGATCGGCGTCTCCGCCGTGTTCAGGTACTTCGGGCCGCTGTCGCCGGCGGCGAGCTGGCGAGCGCCGAACGCGATCACGTCGCCGCCCAGGTCGCGGATCGGCCAGATCAGCCTGCCGCGGAACCGGTCCACCAGGCCATGCCGGCCCTGGCCGGCGAGGCCCCCGGTGAGCAGCTCCTGCTCGGTGAAGCCGCGCCCGCGCAGGTGCCGCGTGGTGGCCTCCCAGTCCGCGGGCGCGTACCCGACCCCGAACCGCTCCGCGTCGGCCAGGGTGAACCCCCGTGACGCCAGGAACTCCCTGGCGGGGGCCCCGCCCGGCGCGCGCAGCTGCTCGGCGTAGAACTCGGCCGCGGCCCGGTGAGCCTCGGTCAGGCGGCGGCGGCGCGACTGCTCCTGCCCCGGCACCAGCCCACCCTGCTCGTAGCGCAGCTCGATGCCCGCCCGGGCGGCGAGCCGCTCGACCGCCTCGGTGAAGCTGAGGTTGTCGATCTTGCGCACGAATTCGATGACGTCGCCGCCCTCGTGGCACGAGAAGCAGTACCACAGGCCCCTGGCCGGCGTCACGTTGAACGACGGCGTCTTCTCGTCATGGAACGGGCACAGGCCCTTGAGCGACCCGCCGCCCGCGCTGCGCAGCTGGAGGTACTCCCCCACGACCTCGTGAACCGGCGACCGGTTCCTGACAAGCTGGACGTCCTCGTCGCGGATCCGGCCGGGCATGGCGCCTCCGCTCCTGTGTCCCACCACCTCGGGCCCGTCCTCCGGCCGCCCGCCCCGCGGCCGGCGCCCGCCCTGCGGCCGGCGCCCGGCGCCCGGCGCCGCCCCGCCGGCGTCCCGCCCGGGGCTGGCGCCCGGGAACCCGATGGCGGGAGTCTAGCCCCGGCCGGCGGCCCGGGGTGCTGATACCCTCCGGCCGTGGCCGGCCTTCTGGTGCTCTGGGACATCGACTACACGCTGGTGGAGGCCGATGGCGTGGGCAGGCGCCTGTATGAGATGGCGTTCGCCGAGCTGTACGGCAGGCCGCTGGCCATCGCGCCGACCGAGGTGTCGATGGCCGGGCGGACCGACCGCGCGATCTCGATGGACGTGCTGAGGCTCGCCGGGGTGCCGGACCCGCGCGGTGAGGTCGGCCGCTTCGAGGCGGCCCTCACCCGGCTCGCCCCGGCAGTGGCGGACCTGGTCGCCGCGACCGGCCGGGCGCTCCCCGGCGCGGCGGCCGCGCTGACCGCGATCGCCGCCCTGGCCGGCCGCGCGGGCCCGCGGCAGTCCGTGCTGACCGGCAACGTCCGGGCGCTGGCAGCGGCGAAGCTCGCCCCGCTGGGCCTGGCGCCGCTGCTGAACCTGGATGTCGGGGCCTACGGGGACGAGCACGAGGTCCGGGCCGAGCTCGTCCACCTGGCGAGGCGGCGTTCGGCGGCCGCGTACGGCCGCCGGTTCGACGGCGAGGGCACCGTGCTGGTCGGCGACACGCCCCTGGACGTCCATGCCGCCAAGGCGACCGGCGCGCGGGCGGTGGCGGTGGCCACCGGCCACTTCACCGCCGGGCAGCTTGCCGCGGCTGGCGCGGACGCGGTGCTGGCGGACCTGACCGACACCGGGCAGGTCCTGTCCGCCGTGCTGGGCCGCTGACCCGCGGCCCGGGGAGCGGAGCCGGCCCGGCCCGGGCGGAGCGCAGCCGACCCCGGCCGGGCGGGGCGGCCGAAGTGGCGGGGGGCCCGGCTGCCGCCGCGTTCACCAGCCGCGGGCGGCGTAGCGCTGGTGCTCGGGGAGGGCGTCGGTGGCGATGCCGGGCATCGGCTCGCCCAGGCCGCGGGAGACCTTGGCCAGCACGTCGGGGTCGTCGTGGAAGGTGACGGCCTTGACGATCGCGGCGGCCCGGGCGGCCGGGTTCGCGGACTTGAAGATCCCGGATCCGACGAACACCCCGTCGGCGCCCAGCTGCATCATCATCGCCGCGTCCGCCGGGGTCGCGATGCCGCCCGCGGTGAACAGCACCACCGGCAGCCGCCCGGCCGCGGCGACCTCGGCGACCAGGTCGAACGGGGCGGCCAGCTCCTTCGCCGCCGCGTACAGCTCCTCCCGCGGCAGGCTGGCCAGCCGCGCGATCTGGTCGCGGATCGCGCGCATGTGCCGGGTCGCCTCCACCACGTTCCCCGTTCCGGCCTCCCCCTTGGACCGGATCATCGCCGCGCCCTCGCTGATCCGCCGCAGCGCCTCCCCCAGGCTCGTCGCGCCGCACACGAACGGCACCGTGAACGCCCACTTGTCCACGTGGTGCGCCTCGTCTGCCGGGGTCAGCACCTCGGACTCGTCGATGTAGTCCACCCCGATCGCCTGCAGGACCTGCGCCTCGGCGAAGTGCCCGATCCGGCACTTGGCCATGACCGGCACCGACACCGCGGCCATGATCTCCTCGACCACCGCGGGGTCGCTCATCCTGGCCACCCCGCCCTGCGCCCGGATGTCCGCCGGCACGCGCTCCAGCGCCATCACCGCCACGGCCCCCGCGTCCTCGGCGATCCGCGCCTGCTCCGGGGAGACCACGTCCATGATCACCCCGCCCTTCAGCATGTCGGCCATTCCCCGCTTCACCCGCGCCGTCCCGCGCACGCCTGACGCCGCGCCGGGCCCGCTGCCGGTGACGCCGGTGGTGCCGGTGGAGCTGCTGCCGGTTGAGCCTTGGACTGACACGGAAGTTCCTCACTCGCTCGAAGACAGTGACCAACGCCTCCATCGTAGGCGGTGCCCTGGCCGGCCTCCGACGTCGCGCCGGCCGGCCGCGCGGGCAGCCGACGGCACCCTGGCGGTCAGCTGGCCAGGTGGGGCATGTCGGTGCCCTGCTCGTCCATCCCGGCCGGGGCGAGCGAGTCGTCGATCTCGAAGAACCCCGGCATCGGCGCCCCGCCCGCCAGGCGCAGCAGCCGCGCCAGCCAGCGGCGCCGCGCGGCGACCGTGACCGCGACCGCGTCGTTGTAGAACCGGCGGGCCAGGAAAACCTGGTGCGCGGTGGACTCCAGCTCGCCGAGCAGCTCACCGGCGTCCTCGCGGCCCTCGAGGCTGGACCGGAAGTCGGGCTGGCTGAAGACCTCCCGCAGCGCCCGGGTCAGCTCGCTCTCGGCGAGCTCGCGGTCCTGCCCCGCTGACCGGGCGTTGTGGGCAAGGTCAGCCAGCACCAGGCTGGTCGCCGGGTCGAGCAGGCCCGACGAGGCCAGCTCCAGGGCGACCGAGCTGCGCCGCACCAGGGCGGCGTCCAGCGACGCGCGCGCGGTCTCGACCCTGGCGTGGAGCCGGTCGAGCCGGCCGGCGCGCCAGGACACGTAGACCCCGGCCAGGATGATGGCCGCGGCGATGGCGACGCCGACCGCCGGGGTCATGACGCGCTCGCCGCCGAGGACATCGCCGGCACCACGGCCTCGTAGACCTTCAGCACGTCCCGGGCGATCTTCGGCCAGTCGTAGTCGCGGACGGCGGCCGAGGCCGCCGCCGAGAGCTCGGCCCGGCGCCGCGGGTCATCGAGCAGCCTGGCGATCGCGGCGGCAAGTTCCTCGGCGTTGCCGTTCTCGAACAGCTCCCCCGCCTTCCCGCCGCGCAGCACCCGGCGGAACGCGTCCAGGTCGCTGGCCACGATCGGGGCTCCCGCAGCCATCGCCTCCGCGAGGACCACGCCGAAGCTCTCGCCGCCGGTGTTCGGCGCGCAGAACACGTCAACCGAGTGGTAGACCTGCACCTTCACGGCCTCGCTGACCTGACCCAGCATCACGATCCGCTCCCGCAGCCCGCCGGGAACCCTGGCCAGGGCCTCGTCCGCGTCGCCCGGCCCGGCGATCAGCAGCCTCAGCCCGGGACGGTCCGGCCCGATGATCTCGAACGCGCGCAGCAGCAGGGTCAGGCCCTTGCGCGGCTCGTCGATCCGGCCGAGGAACCCGATCGCCCCGCCCTCGCCGGGCCAGCCGGGCAGCGGGTCGGCCTTCTCGTAGCGCCGGACGTTCACCCCGTTCGGGATCAGCACCGCGTCGCCGCCCAGATGGCGCACGAGCGTGGAGCGCGCTGCCTCGGACACAGCGATCTGGCCGCTGATCTTCTCCAGGGCCGAGCGCAGCACGGGCTCGGCGACGTGCAGGGCGCGCGAGCGCGTGGTCGCGCCGTGGAAGGTGGCCACGATGGGCACGTCGGCGACCCAGCAGGCGAGCAGCGACAGGCTCGGCGCCGCCGGCTCGTGCACGTGCAGGACGTCGAAATTGCCCTCCCGGACCCAGCGCCGCACCCGGTTCGCCGACAGCGGCCCGAACGCCAGCCGGGCGACCGACCCGTTGTACGGGACCGCGACCGCCCGCCCGGCCGGCACGACGTAGCCGGGCAGCCCTGCGTCGTCGTCGGCGGGCGAGATCACCGACACGCAGTGGCCGAGATCGATCAGCGCCTCCGCCAGGTCCCTGATGTGCTCCTGCACGCCGCCCGGCACGTCCCACGAGTAGGGGCAGACGATGCCGATCCTCATGACGGGCCGCCTCCCCCGCCGCCAGCGGGCGAAGCGCCGCCGGCCGGGCCACCGGACCCGGGCCCGCGCGCATCCGCAGGCCCGCGCGCATCCGCAGGCCCGCGCGCATCCGCAGGCCCGCGCGCGGCACCCGCCCCGGCCGGCCCCGGCGCGGCTTCCGGGGGGGTGAACGCGCCGTTCAGCTCCCCGCGCTCCCTCAGCCTGGCCTTGGCCCGGGCGCGCGCCGCGGCGAGGCGCTCCGGGTCAAGGTCGGCGACGAACACCTTCTGGAGCATGTGCCAGTCGGCTGCGTGCTCCCGGATCTCCTGCTCGAAGACGCGAGCCACCTGCTGGGTCATGGCGGCGGCCTTCTGCCACCGGTCCCCCTCCGCCGGCACCGGGATCTCCGGGTGGATCCGCACGCCCCAGTGGTCGCCCTCGAACCACATCATTCCCGGCATCAGGGCAGCGCCGGTCTGCACCGCCAGCGCCGCCGGGCCGCCCATCATCAGTGCCCTTTCCCCGAAGAACTCCACTTCAATGCCGTTGCCGGTGACGTCCCTGTCGCAGAGCAGCACGACCAGCTTCCCGGCCCGCAGCCGCTGCGCGAGCACGCCGAACGGGCTCGGCCCGCCCGTCGCCGGCAGCACCTCCATGCCCAGGTTGCGCCGGAACGCGAGGAATCGCTCGTAGAGCGAAGCCGGCTCCAGGCGCTCCATCACGGTGGTGAACGAGCCCGCCCCGCGGTCCAGCATCCACACGGCCGCCTGGTCCCAGTTACCAGTATGGGGCAGCGGGATCACCACTCCCCGCCCGGAGGCCAGCGTCTGGAGCACGAGCTCCACCTCGCCGTTCTCCTCGGTCCGCCGCACGAGGTCGGCCCTGGGCATCACCGGGAGCCGGAACACCTCCAGCCAGTACCGGGCATACGAGCGCATCGCTTCGCGGGACAGGGCGCGAAGCTCGGCGCCGGTCGCATCCGGCCCGAGCACCCGGCGCAGGTTGCCTTCGAGCGTGCGCACCGCCGGGCCCTGCCTGCGCCAGGCGACGTCTGCCACGAGCCGGAAGATCGCGGCGGCCCAGGAGGCGGGCAGCCGGCACACCGCGGCCCACCCGAGCGCGTATGCCGCGCTGACCAGCCTGCTCTTGAGCCCGGTCACCCGAACCTCCGATCGCGCTAGCCGACGGCCCCGCCCGAGGCGGCCCGCCAGACCGCGTGCACCCGCTGCCCGAAGGTGACCGCGCTGAGGACCGCGAGGCTCCACAGCCCTATCGGCAGGACATACGGCACCCCAAGGCCGGCCAGGCCCGCGGGGACCAGGCCGATGAGCAGGCGCTCGGTGCGCTCGGCGATCCCCACGTCGCAGCGGAGCCCCAGGCCCTCGGCGCGCGCCTTCGCGTACGACACCAGCCCGCCCGCCACCAGGCAGAACAGCGCGACCGCGGCCAGGAGGCGGTCATGCCCTCCGGTGGCCAGCCAGATCGCCAGGCCGCCGAAGACCGCCGCGTCCCCGACCCGGTCGAGGGTTGAGTCGAGGAACGCGCCGAACGTGCCGGTGCTGCCCTTCACCCGGGCGAGCGCCCCGTCCAGCATGTCGGCGAGGACGAACCCGGTGCAGACCAGCGTGCCCGCGAACAGGTGGCCGGTGGGGAACAGCGCGAGCGCGCCCGCGGACATGCCGACGGCCCCGATGACCGTCAGCATGTTCGGGGTCAGCGGGGTCCGTGCGAGCGCCCTGCCGATCGGCGCGAGCAGGCGAGCCAGGCCGGGCCTGAGCACCTTGAGCATGTCCGTTTGATCTTACTGGCGGCCGATCTCCCCGGTTCACCGCGTGCGGGCGCCGGCCGGCGAGGATCACGACACTCACTCCGATTCCGTCCGGGGGCTTGTGATCCTCGTCGCGGTGGGTAAAGGCTGGCTTGCAGCAGTGAACGTGAGCCCAAGGAGGCGGTGGTATGGCGGAGAAGGGAACACCGGTGCCCGCGGGCAGGGCACCGGAGGCCGGCCAGCCCGGCGGCGTGCGCAACGTCGTGCTGGTCGGCCACTCGGGAGCCGGGAAGACCACGCTGGTGGAGGCGCTGCTGGCGGCGACCGGGACGATCCCGCGGGCGGGCCGGGTCGAGGACGGCACCACGGTCAGCGACTTCGACGAGGTGGAGATCAGGCAGCAGCGCTCGGTCAACCTCACGCTGGCCCCGCTGACGCGCGCGGGGGTCAAGGTGAACCTGCTCGACACGCCCGGCTACGCGGACTTCACCGGCGACCTGCGGGCCGGGCTGCGCGCCGCCGACGCCGCCCTGTTCACCGTCTCCGCCGCGGACGGGGTTGACGGCCTGACCGCCATGCTGTGGGAGGAGTGCGCGCGGGCGGGCACGCCGCGCGCGGTCGTGATCACGAAGATGGACCACCACCGCGGTGACTTCGACGAGGCCCTGGCGGCGTGCCGCGGCGCGTTCGGCGACTCGGTCTCGCCACTGTACCTGCCGGTCACCGGCGGCCAGGGCTCGGTGCGCGGGCTGATCGGGCTGCTCTCCGAGCGCTTCTACGACTACTCCGGGGGCTCGCGCGCCGCGCGCGACCCCGATCCGGGCGACGCCGGCCGGGTCGCCGAGCACCGCGGCGCCCTGATCGAGGCGATCATCCAGGAGAGCGAGGACGAGAGCCTCATGGACAGGTACCTGTCCGGGGAGGAGATCGAGCAGAAGGTCCTCATCGACGACCTGGAGAAGGCGGTGGCGCGGGGCAGCTTCCACCCCGTCATCCCCGTCGCCGCCACGCTCGGCGTCGGCCTTGAGGAGCTGCTCGAGCTGGTGACGCAGGCGTTCCCCGCTCCCGCCGAGCACCCGCTGCCTGCGGTGACCACGCCGGACGGCAAGCCGGTCACCGGCCTGTCCAGCGACCCGGCCGGGCCGCTGCTCGCCGAGGTCGTCAAGACCACCTCCGATCCCTACGTGGGCCGGATCAGCCTGGTCAGGGTGTTCTCCGGGACGCTCCGGCCGGACGCCACCGTGCACGTGTCCGGTCACGGGCGGGCGGCCAGGGGCCACGCCGATCACGACGGGGACGAGAGGGTCGGCGCGCTCACCTCGCCCCTGGGCAAGCAGCAGCGCCCGGTCGCCGCCTGCCCGGCGGGCGACATCTGCGCGGTCGCCAAGCTCACCACCGCCGAGACCGGCGACACGCTCTCCGACCCGGCCCGGCCGCTGCTGATGGAGCCGTGGGCGATGCCCGAGCCGCTGCTCCCGGTGGCCGTCACCGCCAAGTCCAAGGCCGACGAGGACAAGATGTCGCAGGCGCTGGCCCGGCTGGTCGCCGAGGACTCCACGCTCCGTCTCGAGATGAACCCCGAGACCCACCAGCTCGTCCTGTGGTGCATGGGCGAGGCCCACGCCGACCTACTGCTCGACCGGATCTCCGGCCGCTACGGGGTGGCCGTCGAGACCGTGCCGCTGCGCGTGCCGCTGCGGGAGACGGTCGCCGGGAAGGCGCAGGGCATGGGCCGCAACGTCAAGCAGTCCGGCGGCCACGGCGAGTACGGGATCTGCCACATCGAGATCGAGCCCCTGCCCTCCGGCGGCGGCTTCGAGTTCGTCGACAAGATCGTCGGCGGGGTGATCCCGCGGCAGTTCATCCCGTCCGTGGAGAAGGGGATCCGCGCCCAGATGGAGCAGGGCGTGGTGGCCGGGTACCCGATGGTAGACATCCGGGTCACGCTGTTCGACGGCAAGGCGCACTCGGTCGACTCCTCCGACATGGCGTTCCAGAAGGCCGGCCGGCTGGCGCTGAAGGACGCGGCCGAGAAGGCGCAGCCCCAGCTGCTGGAGCCGGTCGACGACGTGTCGGTGCTGATCGGCGACGACTACGTCGGCGCCGTCATGAGCGACCTGTCCGCGCGGCGCGGCCGCGTGCTCGGCACCGAGTCGGTGCCCGGCGGGCGCACCCTGGTCAGGGCCGAGGTACCCGAGCTCGAGCTGATCAGGTACGCGATCGACCTGAGGTCGCTGTCCCAGGGGACGGGCTCGTTCACCCGGAAGTTCCTCCGGTACGAGCCGATGCCCGCGCACCTGGCGGAGAAGGTGATCGCGGAGGCGAAGTCCGGCTGAGCGGCCCTGCCCGCGGCGCGGGCGGGCCGGAGGCCGCTACCCGCCGGCCTGCCACGCCGCCGCGAGGATCTCGCGGGTCTGCGCGAGCAGCTGGGGCAGCACCTTGGTGTGGCCGACGACCGGCATGAAGTTCGAGTCGCCGCCCCAGCGCGGGACCACGTGCTGGTGCAGGTGGGCCTCGATGCCCGCGCCGGCCGCGCTGCCCAGGTTCATGCCGACGTTGAAGCCCTGCGCCCCGGTCGCGGCGCGCAGCACCCGCATCGCCGTCTTGGTGAGCGCCGCCAGCTCGCCGGTCTCCGCCTCGTCAAGGTCGGCGTAGTCGGCCACGTGCCGGTAGGGGCAGACCATGAGGTGCCCGCTGTTGTACGGGTAGAGGTTGAGCACGGCGAAGACGAGCGTGCCCCGCGACACGATCAGCCCCTCGGCGTCGCCCAGCCGCTGGATGCGGCAGAACGGGCAGCCGTCGGCGACGCGGGTCCCGGCCGGCTTGTTCTCGCCCCTGATGTAGGCCATCCGGTGCGGCATCCAGAGCCGCTGGAAGCCGTCCGGCGTGCCGGCACCGTCCTGGCTGACCAGTTCCGCGTCGCTTCCCGCCATGGATGCAGCATAGGCGCGCGCCCCGCCGCGGGCCCTGCCGCGCCGCCGGCCCGCCCGGGCGCCTCAGACCTGGCTGCGCCGCTCGACCGCGGCGGCGATCTCCTCGATCGCCTCCTCCACCGGCACGCCGTTGCGCTGCGTGCCATCCCGGTACCGGAACGACACGGCCCCGGCGGCGACGTCGGCGTCGCCTGCCAGCAGCATGTACGGCACCTTCTGCCGCTGGGCGTTCCTGATCTTCTTCTGCATCCGGTCGTCGCTGGCGTCGACCTGGACCCGCAGGCCCCGGCCGCGCATCCGCGCGGCGACGTCGTGCAGGTAGGGCACGTGCGCGTCGGAGATCGGGATCCCGACCGCCTGGACGGGCGCGAGCCAGGGCGGGAACGCGCCCGCGTAGTGCTCGACCAGGATGCCGAAGAACCGCTCGATCGACCCGAACAGCGCCCGGTGGATCATGTGCGGCCGCTGCCTGGTGCCGTCCGCGGCGGTGTACTCGATGCCGAACCGGCCGGGCTCCTGGAAGTCCACCTGGAGGGTGGACAGCTGCCAGCGCCTGCCGATCGCGTCCTTGACGTGGACGTCGATCTTGGGCGCGTAGAACGCCCCCTCCCCCTCGGCGATCACGTACCGCAGGCCGGACGCGTCGAGGGCGTGCTTGAGCGCCGCCTCCGCCCGGTCCCACTCGGCGATCTCGCCGACGAACCTCTCCGGCCGGGTGGACAGCTCAGCCTCGAACTCGGTCAGCCCGTAGTCACGGAGCAGGCCGACGACGAAGTCCAGGAGGCTGGCCAGCTCGTCCTCGAGCTGGTCGGGGCGGCAGAAGATGTGGGCGTCATCCTGGGTGAACCCGCGTGCCCGGGTCAGGCCGTGGACGACCCCGGACTTCTCGAACCGGTAGACGGTGCCGAACTCGAACAGCCGCAGCGGCAGCTCCCGGTAGGAGCGGCCCCGCGATGCGTAGATCAGGATGTGCATCGGGCAGTTCATCGGCTTGGGGTAGTAGGTCGCGCCCTCCATCTCCATGGGCGGGTACATCGACTCGGCGTACCAGTCCAGGTGCCCGGAGGTCTCGAACAGCGCCGCCTTGGTGATGTGCGGGGTGTTGACGAACTCGTAGCCCGCCTCCTCGTGGCGGCGCCGCGAGTAGTCCTCCATGATCCGCCGGATCGTCCCGCCCTTGGGGTGGAACACCGGCAGCCCGCTGCCGATCTGCTCCGGGAACGAGAACAGGTCCAGCTCCGCCCCGAGGCGGCGGTGGTCGCGCCGCTCCGCCTCGGCGAGCATGGCCAGGTAGGCGTCCTGCTCCTCGCGCGAGGGCCACGCGGTGCCGTAGATCCGCTGGAGCTGCGGGTTCCGCTCGCTGCCCCGCCAGTACGCGCCGCTGCTGCGCAGGAGCGCGAAGGCCGGGACGCGCCCGGTGTCCGGAAGGTGCGGGCCGCGGCACAGGTCCTTCCAGCGCACCTGCCCGGTCGCCGGGTCCAGGTTCTCGTAGATAGTCAGCTCCGCGCCGCCGACCTCGACCGACTCCTCGGCGCTCACCGCGCCCCCGGCGCCCTGCCCGGCGGCCCCGCCACCTGCCTTCAGGCCGATCAGCTCGAGCTTGTAGGGCTCGGCCGCCAGCTCGGCGGCTGCCTGCTCCGGTGAGACCACCCGGCGGCGGAACGGCTGGCGCTCGCGGACGATCCGCCGCATCCGCTGCTCGATCTGCTTCAGGTCGTCCGGGCTGAACGGGCGGTCCACGTCGAAGTCGTAGTAGAAGCCGTTCTCGACCGGCGGCCCGATGCCGAGCCGGGCGCCGGGGCGGATCTCCTGCACCGCCTGGGCGAGGACGTGGGCGGCTGAGTGGCGAAGGATCGCCAGGCCGTCGGCGGAGCCGATGCCGACCGGCTCGACCACGTCGCCGTCGGCCAGCGGGTGGGCGAGGTCACGCAGGAGCCCGTTGACCCGCGCGGCGATCACCTCGCCGCCGCCCGGGCGCGCGTCGCGCCCGCCGTCACCGGCGAGGCCATCCGCGGCCATCGCCTCGCCCGCCGTCGTCCCCGCTGCCACCACGTGCTCGCGTCCTGCGAGGGTGATGTGCAGCTTGTCGGCGGGCACGGGTGGCTCCTTCCGGTTGGGCTGGTCCTGTCGTGACTGGTCCCGGCCTGGGCTGACCCGGCCCCGTCCCGGCGTGGCTGGGGTTCGCCCCGGGGCCCGCAGGCCGCCGGGGCCAGGCGCTGGCCGGGTCGCAGGCTCGATGCTATCGGGCACCGCCCGCCGGCCGCGCCTGAGTTTCCCCCGGGGAACGCCCCGGGCGCACGCGCGAGGGTCCCGCGCGTGCGCCCGCCTGCCGTTAAAGCCTCGCCGTCAGGGCTTGGTGACCGTCACCAGCGTCCCGTAGGTGAGGTACGGCCAGATCCACTCCGCCTCGCTGTAGGGCAGCTCGACGCAGCCGAGGCTCTGCGGGAACCCGTAGCTGGCCCGCGGGAAGTAGTGGACCGCCTCGCCGGCGTGGAAGTAGGCGACCCAGGCCACCGGGTCGGCGTACTTCGTCCCGTTGGGGTTGGTGCCCCGCATGATCTGGGTGCGGTACCGGATGTAGACCGGGTCGGTCCGGACGGCCGTCGGGGAGACCGGGATGCCGGTGTTGGCCAGGTGGTGGAAGATCATGCGCCCGTCGTGCCAGACGGTGAGCGTCTCCGGCAGGTGCTGGCTGGCGATCGCGTAGGTGTAGCCGTGCGTGTTCACCTCGTTCCGCTCGATCGCGCGGAACATGGCGTGCCACAGCCGCCGCCCGATCGCCCCGCCGACCTGCAGGCCGAGCTGGTTCTCGGCGATCATGTCCGCCATCAGGCCATGGTCGGCCTGGAACGCCGCCACCGCGCCCCGGAGCACCTGGCTGGGCGCGTTCGCCCGCCACAGCCTGTGCAGCATGGCCGGATACCCCGCCTGCCAGGTGTAGGTGCCTGCCGGCGGGGCGTAGGCGGCGCTGAGCTGGGCCTGCGGGTCCGTCTGCGGCACCGCCTGGCCCGGCGAGGGCGCCCAGGTGAGCGGCAGGTAACCGAGCTGCGCCAGCAGCTCGTCCAGCCGTCCCAGCTTGAACGTCCCGGTCCTGAAATGATCGGTGACCGTCGCCGGGAGCGTCCCGCCCGCGGCGGTGAGCACGCCCCCTCGGCCCCCGGGGATGGTCAGCGTCACCCGGGTGCGCTGCCAGAACCCCCGGGCCGGGGTGAACACGGCGGTGTTTCCCGAGCGCGTCCACGTGCCCTTGATCGCGGGCTTCAGCGTCGGCATCGGGGAGTCCGGGCTCAGCGGCTTGGCGAAGACGACCCTGATCGGCGCGGCCCCGTTCACGTCCGTGGCACCGTCGGCCGGGGTGACCGACACGACGCTCTCCGGCCCCTTGGCCGCCACCGGCCTGCCGCCGGCCCGGCCCGTGCCCGCGGCCTGCGCCGAGTTGGTCTTCTGGAGGTAAAGGTATCCGCCGCCGGCCGCGGCGAGTAGGGCGACCACCGCGGCGATGCCCAGGATCCGGGCCGTGCGCCGCCGGGAGCCTGGCCCATCGTGGTCGCCGCCGCCATACTGGCCGGACGGGCCACCACGACCGCCGTCCCCCGCCGCGGCCCATGAGTTGCCGTCAGCCACCGGGGCGGCTGGCCACCCCGGCGTGGCGGCCCCGTTGCCCGGCAGCGCGGCCGTGTCACCGGGGAGGCCCGGCGTGAAGGACGGGGCGCCGGCTGGCGGCGCGGAGGCCCTGGCGGAGGCGACCGGGTTCACCAGGTCTGCCGACCACATCGCGGCGGACAACCCGCCCAGCGGCGGACCCGCCAGCCCGCCCAGCCGCCCGTCCGCTTCGTCCGCGCCGGAACGCCCGTCCGTACCGGGCCGCCCGTCCCCGCCCGCCAGGCCCGCGCCGCCAGCGGGCAGCCTCGCGCCCAGGCCGACGCCGGCGCCGCCAGAGGGCAGGCCCGCGCCGAGGCCGGCCAGGCCGACGGTCCGGCCGGCGTCCCCCGGTTCGGCACCCGACAGGTCCGCGCCTGAGCCCAGACTTGCCCCTGGCGCGCGTGCCCCGGACGGGCTCGCGCCCGCCGGGCCGGTGCCGGGCGAGCCGTCCTTGGGCAGGCCCGCACCCGACGGGCCCGACGAGCCGAGCGGGCCGGCCGGCCGCGCCGGGGAGCCGGGCGAGCCGGCCGGCTGCTCCGGCCCTTCCGGGCCCAGCCGGCCGGATGGGCCAGGATGCGACGACTGGGTCGCCCGCTCCGCCGGGCGGAACCATGAGGCATCGGGCGCGTCAGTGGCCCATGCCGACCCTGACGGGCTGGACGCGCCGCCGCCTGCGCCGGGCGCGCCGGAGGCTCTGCTCCGCCGGCCCGACGGGCTCAGCGGGTCCGCCAGCCGGCCCGACGGGCTCAGCGGGTCCGCCAGCCGGCCCGACGGGCTCAGCGGGTCCGCCAGCCGGCCCGACGGGCTCAGCGGGTCCGCCAGCCGGCCCGAGGGACCCGGGGAGCCTGCGGGCGCCGGCCCGCCGGACCACGCCGGGCCGAGCGCATCGTCCGACGCGGCCGGTCGGGCCGAGCTCAGCGGCACGGTCGGCCAGGCCGAGCCGGACGGGCTGGGTGCCCCCGCGGGGGCCTTGCCCTGCGCCTGCTCCCCGTCCGCGTGCTGGGGAGAACCCGGGCGCCCGGCACCATCGCCTGGGAACTCGCCGCCTACCGGGAGGGACGACGGCCGGACTCCGATGTCTTCTGCGGCCTCACCGTCTTGCCCAGGCCGCCTGCTGTGTGCCCCGATCTGTACCACCTCTTCCTCAAGGTGCGAGTGTAGATAGCCCGCGAGCCAATCGGCGCGTGGATGAGGTGAAGATGCGGGCACAAATTGCTGGCGCGCGGCCGAGCGGACGTGCCGGCCGGAGGCCGGGGGCGGACCTGCCGGAGGCCGGGGGCGGACCTGCCGGAGGCCTCAGCCGGCCACCGTCACCAGGCTCCCGTAGGTGAGGTACGGCCACGCCCGCTCGGCGGCCCGGTACGGCAGCTCGACGCAGCCGAGGCTCTGCGGGAAGCCGTAAGCGTAGCGCGGGAAGTAGTGAACAGCCTCGCCGCCGTCGAAATAGGCCACGAAGCTCACCGGGTCGGCGTAGTGGCTGCCGTCCGGATTGGTCCCCTGCATGACCTGGAACCGCAGCCGCAGGTAGACCGGGTACGTGCCGGGCGCCGTCGGCGCGACCGGGATGCCCGTGTTGGCCAGGCTCCGCAGCACGACCCGGCCGTCATGCCAGATCGTGAGCGTCTCCGGCGAGCTGGTGCGGGCGATCGCGTAGGTGTAGCCGACGGCGTTCTGCTGCCCTGCGTCGGCGGCCGCGAGCAGGGCACGCCAGAGCCTGCGGCCGGCCACCGCGGTGATCGCCAGGTGATGCTGCGCCCGGAACGCCATCACGGCACCCGTGATCAGCGGGTTCGGCTCGCCGGGACGCCACTGCGCGCGCAGCGTGGCCGGGTATCCGCCGTCCCAGATGAACGCGCCAGGCGGCGGGCTGTAGGCCATCGCCTCCTGTGCCGCCAGGCCGCCCCCGGCGTGGTCGCCGTTCATCCGCGCGTAGGGCTGCCAGGACAGCGGGAGGTAGCCGAGCTGGGCCAGGAGCTGCGCCAGGCGCAGCAGCGAGTAGCCCTCGGTCCGGAACCGGATGGTCAGCGAGCGCGCGAGCAGGCGGCCGCCGGCGGACCTGATGCCCGCGGCCCCGCCCGGGATGTGCAGGCTGTACCGGGTCTGGGGCGCCAGCGGCAGGCCCGGCGTGAAGGTGAGCACGCGCCCGGACCCCTGCCAGGCGCCTGGGACCGGCGGGTGCAGCGCGGGCAGCGGCGAGCCGGTGGCAAGAGGGGCGGACAGCGCGATCCGGATCGGCAGCGCGCCGTTCACCCGCGCCGAGCCGGGGCCGGGGCTCACGGACAGCACCCGCAGCGGGCCGTCCGGCGGCGCCAGCCGGCGGGCGTGGCTGGCGTCGGCGCGAGCGGCGGCGACCGCGTGACTGGATGCCCTGGCGCTGGAGCTGGCCAGGTCGACCAGCCAGGCGATCGCGCCGATCGCCAGCAGGCCCGCTGCGACGGCAGACCACGCCGGCAGCGCCGTGCGCCACAGGCGCCCGGCGCCCGGCAACCCGGGCAGCGGTATCACGCCGGACGGCCCGGCGGGCGTTCCCGTCAGCTCGCGCGGGGTGTCGGCCGCGTGCCGGGCGGCCCGCAGCCTTCGCCGCGCCCACTCGGCGAGCCACGCTCCCAGGGCCAGCGCCACGCCCAGTCCGGCCCAGTCCAGCCGACCGGACCCGTTCCCCCCACGCACGCGAGCCTCCCGTCCCGGTCACCTGCACCGTGGTCGCAGGCAAAACGTAGCGAAGCCACTACGCTAAGTCACGCAACCGGTTCCCAGGGCATGGCGCGGGCACGCTCTCGGTCTGGCAAATGATTCACCGCGCGCCGCCGGGATCTTCGGCGCGTGGTGAGCGCGAGGGCGGGAGCGGGGTCCTCGGGCAGGGCCCACCGGCCCGGGCGCGGGGCCGGACGAGCCGTTCCGGTCCCGTAGGCGTAGTGGAGGCGGGCTCGCGCGTCACCGACTGCGGACCATCACGGCGGCGGCAATCGCTCTCACTGACGGCCGTCCGGAGCTGATCGCAGGGGCAGGATCAGGGCGTCGTAGACGGGTGCGTCGGGGAACGGCTGGAGCAGGCCGATCTTCTGCCGGCCCCAGCTGGCGTACGCGGCCTGCGCTGCCTGGTTGTCCTGGCGGACGAGCAGGGTCGCCCGTTCTTCCCGGCGGCTCGACATCAGCAGGTCGTGCAGCGTGCGGGCGATTCCCTGCCGACGCCACGGTCCCGCCGTCATCAGCTCGCACAGCGCGAACGTCCGGCTCCCGGTCTCGGTGGTGAACCCGTCAGGCACCGGGGTTGTCACGCCGCGCCGGGCGCCATCACCTCCCGGCTATAGGTGAACCCGTCGGGCACCGGGGTTGTCAGCCCGTCCCACCAGTGAGTTTCGGCCGGCAGGGTGAAGCCGAGCACCAGCCCGACCGGGTCATGGCCGGCGTAGGCGGCGGTCATCGCGAACCCAGGCCGGCTCATGTAGCCCGTGACCCGTTCGGTGAACCGCTCGGTGCTGTCGAACGGGTTGTGCAGCAGATCCGCGTAGACGTCCTCGTACAACGGAATGATCACGGTGGCCATCAGCGCGGCTGAGCAGCAGCGTCGTAGGACTCGTAGCGCATCACGGCCTGCCGGCAGTCAGCGCCAGCATTTCCCGGGCCTCGCGCACCGGCTGGCGCTGGCCCATGGCGGCTGGCACGGCGCTCAGCGCGGCCTGAGCGCTGGAGGTGATCAGCGTCCGGGTAACCCGCGGCGCTTCAGCGGTGCGGGTCGAGGTCAGCGATCAGGGCGGCCCCTGGCGCGGCACGGACGGCGACCCTGCCCGCGGCCGTGGCCTTGCCATCGTCGCCTCCCTGGCCAGTTCCTGGGGCATTACCGGCAGCGATGCAGACCGCACCGCGTGGTGCGAGTTCATTGTCCAGGACACACCCCAGCCAGCTCGCCGGCCCCGAAGATAGAGAGAGGACTCGCCGGCCCGAAGATGGAGAAAGGATCGGCCTGCTCGGCGGTGAGCAGGCCGGCGGCTACTTTCGCCGCGCCCAGCAGTTCCCGCGCTTCCGGCGCTGCATGCGCCGTGGCCGCCGCGAGGGCGGCGGTGGCCAGCAGTGCTCCCCAGGTGGCGGTATGCGACCTGGAGGCGGTCAGCACCGGCCGGAGCTGGCCGGCGGCGCGGATCGCGACGAGCCGCGCCGATTCCAGCTGCCCGGCCGGCAGCAGGACGTTCGCCAGCCTGTAGGCGGCGGCGCCGTCGAGAAGCGGATCCCCGATCACCGCCGCGGTGCGGACCGCCCGGTCGGCCGCGATGCCCGCCAGCTCCAGCGACCCGAAAGCCTTCGCCAGCGAGGAGGCGGTGTTGTACAGGTGGGTGAGCGCGCTGGCCAGGCACCGGTCACGGGCGAGCGCCGGCTCGCCGCCGCGGGCCCGGCGCAGCACGGGCGGCAGTTCGACGGCAAGCCTTCCGTTACAGGGCTTGCTGCCGCGGCCGCCACAATCGCGCGGCCTGGCCGGCCAGCGGCCGGACGGCGATGTCGCCTGGCTGCGGGCCGGACAGCAGCGCCCCGGCCAGAGGCGCCAGCCCGGCCATGACCGCAGGCGCTGTTGCCCCTTGGCCGTCTACCGCCAGTCCGGCTGGGGCCGGCAGCGGCGCGTGCTTTGCGTCCCGGCGCGGCGGCTCGGCGATCTTGACGACGCACGGGCACGGCAGCGCCCGGCCCGGTCGCCGTGCGAGCGCGAGCCTGCTGGTGAGAGTCGGCGGTCTTGCCCAGGATCAGCAGGTCCGCCGGGCGCATGTGCCCGTAATCGGCCAGGTCGAGCAGGTCGGCGACGGCGCAGTCGCATGCCGCGGCGAGCAGGGACAGCAGGTAAGGAGTGGGCCGGTCCCCAGAACCGGGCACCGGCCGTCACGCCGGGGAGCACATGAGCCGCTTGGGGATAGCTGACCTGCGCAAACTCTGGTGGGCGATACTGGGATCGAACCAGTGACCTCCTCGGTGTGAACGAGGCGCTCTCCCGCTGAGCCAATCGCCCTCGGCTCCCCGCCCGCCAGATCCGGCCGGCCGGCCGCCCGGCGCCCGCGCGAGGCGTTCACAGACTAGCGCATCCGGCCTCCGGCCGGCAGCCCGCGGCCCGTGCGGGCCACCGCGGCTCGCGCTGGCTCGCCACGGTCGATGCCGGCCACCGCGGCCCGTGCGGGCCCCTCCAGCCAACGCTGGCTGCCGCCGCCGGGAAGGCACGACCGCCCCCCACCGTCAGTGAGACCAATGTCACACTGAGTCAGACCCGTGCCGCCGGAACACTCCGGCTGAAGTTCCGCGTTCAGTCTTGCGGAGCGTTTGAGCGGGTCACAGTCGGTTTGACGACCGGTGACCGAGGTTACGAGCGCCCGGTATCGCGGAATCACCCCCCTCAACAATGATGCCGCGATATCACTGCCGATCAAATGGGATGGCAGCCGCACCGATCGCGCATCCCGGCATTCCGGGACGCGCCTATGCAAAGGTCAGAACTCCATGATGAACAGCGTCACGGTCTCCGCGGAACTGGGCCTGAGCCTGATCGTCCCCGAGCACGGAGCCGTTCCCCTGATCGCGAGCGTCGACTACTGCGCTGATGACCCGTACGCCATCAGGATGGCGTTCCACGTCGGCGGCGACGAGCCGGTCGAGTGGATCTTCGCGCGCGAGCTGCTCGCGCAGGGCCTCACGCAGCGCGCCGGCGACGGCGACGTGCGGGTCTGGCCCGGCGACGCCGAGGACTCCGACGTGCTCAACATTGCGCTGTCGTCGCCGTTCGGGGAGGCTCACTTCGAGGCCCCCCGGCGCGCCACCGCCGAGTTCCTCAAGAGCAGCTACGGGATCATCCCCGCCGGATCCGAATCGGACTTCATGGACCTGGACCGGGAGATCGACCAGCTCCTCGACGCCTGACCGGCACTGTCGCGCCCGGCGCGCCACGCGCCTCCGGCCGTTCCGCGCCTGGTCACGGGTCAGGCGACTCGGCCGACCTCATGGCGAAGATCTCGGCGGCCTTCCTGGTCACCGGCCCGGGGGCGGCGGGCAGCGCGGTGCCGTCGACGCTGCGGATCGGCTGCACGTCCCTGGTCGTGCCGGACAGGAAGGCCTCTTCGGCCGAGGCGAGCGCGCCGAGCGGAAGGTCCTCCTCCTCGGCATCGGCCCACTCGATCACCAGCGCCCGGGTCACCCCGGCCAGGCACCCGGCCGACAGCGGCGGCGTCAGCAGCCGGCCGCCGATCACCACGAACACGTTGGTGCCCGTGCCCTCGCAGAGCCGGCCGGCCGTGTTCCCGAAGATCGCTTCGCTGCCCCCGCGCTCGGCCGCGTAGGCCAGGGCTCGGACGTTCTCCCCGTAGGAGGTCGTCTTGAGCCCGGCGAGCGCGCCTCGCTCGTTCCGCGGCCACGGCACCGTGACCACGTCGACCGCGGGCGCCGGGAACGGCTGCTCGGCCATCGCCACGATCGCGGTGGCCGGCGAGTTGCCCCGCTCGGAGCCGAGGGGGGCGCGGCCCGCGGTGACCGTGATCCGCAGCCTGGCCAGGGGAGGCCCGCCGGAGGCCGCGATCACCGCCAGCGCGCCGTCGCGGATCCGGTCCAGGTCCGGCTCGGGCAGCCCGAGGCCCAGCGCCGACCGGCGCAGCCGCTCGAGATGACGGGTCATCGCGAACGGCACGCCGCCGGCGACCTTGACGGTCTCGAACACGCCGTCCCCGACCACCAGGCCGTGGTCGAACACCGAGACCCGAGCGTCATCATCGGGGAGGAGCTCCCCGTTCATCCATACCGCCACGGCTCCGACCGTATCCGCTCGCGCGGCCGGACGCGAGCGGAACGCGCCCCCCGGCTAGCTCAGCGCCCCGCACCGCGCGGCGGCCACCGCGACCAGCTCGGGCAGGGCCTGCTCGACCGCGGCGATCTGCCCGCTGACCTCGCGGTCGGTCTCCATCGCCGGAACGCGGGCCCGGACCGCCTCGAACACGGCGGCGACCGGGGCGCTCGGCGGGGCGACCGGCTCGCGCAGCCCGATCCCCTGGGCGGCGCACAGGATCTCCACCGCCAGGCAGGTGCGGACGTTGGCCACCACCTGGCGGAGCTTGCGCACCGCCGTCCAGCCCATCGACACGTGGTCCTCCTGCTTGCCGGAGGTCGGGATCGTGTCGACGCTGGCCGGGTGGGCCAGGACCTTGTTCTCGCTCACCAGCGAGGCGGCCGTGTACTGGGCGAGCATGAAGCCCGAGTTCGTGCCCGCGCGCGGCGCCAGGAACGGGGGAAGGCCACGGGAGAACGCCGGGTCGAGCATGCGGTCCACCCGGCGCTCGCTGATGCTCGCCAGCTCGCTGACCGCGATCGCGAGCATGTCGGCGGCGAACGCCAGGGGCTCCCCGTGGAAGTTCCCCGTGGTCATCACCTCGCCGTCGGGCACGATCACCGGGTTGTCCACCACGGCGCCGAGCTCGACGCCGAGCACGCCCTGGGCGAAGGCGAGCACGTCCCTGACCGCGCCGTGGACCTGCGGGGCGCAGCGCAGGCAGTAGGCGTCCTGCACCGCGTGCGAGCTGGCCCGGTGGCTGGCCATCAGCGGCGATCCGGCCAGCAGCGCGCGCAGGTTCGCCGCGCTGGCGAGCTGGCCGGGGTGCGGGCGGATCACCTGGACCCGCTCGTCGTAGGGCCGGTCGGTGCACAGCAGCGCCTCCACCGACATCGCGCAGGCCACGTCCGCCGCCATGACCAGCAGCTCGGCGTCGTGGACCGAGAACGCCAGCAGCGCCTGCATCGGCTCGGTGCCGTTGACCAGAGACAGGCCCTCCTTCGGGGCGAGCACGAGGGCGGCCAGCCCGTGCTCGGCGAGCACCTCCGCGGCCGGGCGGCCGAAGGGGCCGTCGCCCGGCCCGCGCAGCCGCCCCTCCCCGATCAGCGGCTGGGCGAGGTGGGCGAGCTGGGCCAGGTCGCCGGACGCGCCCACCGAGCCCTTGCCGGGGACGACCGGGAGCAGGCCGAGGCTGAGCAGCTCGATGAGCCGGGCCGGCAGCTCCGGGCGGACTCCCGAGTACCCGGCGGCCAGCGTCCGGGCTCGCAGCAGCAGCATCGCCCGCACGGCCGGGTCGTCGAGCGGCTCCCCCGCACCCGCCGCGTGCGACATCAGGATCGCGCGCTGCAGCTCGGCGAGATCCTGCTCACCCACCCGGGTGTCGGCGAGCGCGCCGAACCCCGTGTTCACCCCGTAGACGGGGCTGCCGCCGTGCAACGCCAGCGTGACGACGTCCAGGCTCGCTCGCATCCGCGCGGGCACGTCCGGGCCGAGCTCGGCCCGCGCGGCCCCGTACGCGACGTCCACCACGTCCGCCACGGTGAGCGGGTCTCCGTTGACGATCACCGTTCGCATGGCGACAGCCTGCCACCTGCGGGCGGGCGGGGGCAGGCCACCCCGGGCGGCCAGGCCGGTCGCGCCGGCCCTGGCCGGCCCGGTCCCGGCGAACCAGGCAGGCGCGCCGTGCCCGCCCGGCCGTGCCGTGCCCGGCCCCGTGCCGCGCCGCCGCGCCGCCGTGCGGCGCGGTGGTGCCGTGCCGCACGGCGGCTGGCCGGTCGGAATTGGCTGGCGGCCCCGGATCGGCTACAGTTCTGATCGCACGCAGGCGGGCGGGCCGCGCCCGCCGCCTCGCGGGCGTCACGCGGACGTGGCTCAGTAGGTAGAGCATCACCTTGCCAAGGTGAGGGTCGCGGGTTCGAATCCCGTCGTCCGCTCGGAGGTGCCGGGCGCCGCCCCGCGCGGGATGCGCCCGCGCGGCTCCTCGGGCACCCGGGCCGGCCCCCCTCGGGGCGGGCGGCCGGTGGCGGAATGGCCGAGTGGTTTAGGCAAGGGCCTGCAAAGCCCTGTACGCGGGTTCGATTCCCGCTTCCGCCTCGCGGGCGGTTAGCTCAGCGGGAGAGCGCTTCCCTGACACGGAAGAGGCCACTGGTTCAATCCCAGTACCGCCCACCAGAACTACCAGCGAAAAACGATGCCTCTCGCCTGCAAAGACACGGTGAGGGCAGTCTTCGGTTGTAGACATTCAGTTCCCCAATGGCCTGGGCCGCGGGTTCGTGGCGTGGCGGCGTGATCACGTGGCGATCTTGTTGGGGCTGGCCCAGCGTGGCGTGTTGACGACGCGGGGCCGGCGACGATGATGGCGGATTGTGACTGTTCTGCCAACCACGAGCCAGAAGAGCTCGTCGGCCGCGACCTGTGCGTGCAGCTGCAGCAGAGGCGGCCTGGTGACCTCCATCGGGCTGCGGGCCTGCTGGTCCATGGCCTCCCTGACGGCTGCTAGTACTACAGCGACAGCCTGTTATGTGATCGGCGTGGCGGCGTGACGGTCCGGGTGGCGCCCTGGATGCTCCTGACTTATGACTGCTGTTGTGGAGATGGCGCCGGCTAAGACGGGCCCGGCCGTGTGGCCGGCCGGGGGGCCGGTGGTC